>Ga0181584_10000629_pt1 | contig 25417 bp, 21 predicted proteins | sample 071ome_30_FD_132462 | JGI IMG/M metagenome (GOLD analysis project Ga0181584, IMG submission 132462) | Coastal salt marsh microbial communities from the Groves Creek Marsh, Skidaway Island, Georgia - 071406AT metaG (megahit assembly) | ecosystem: Environmental > Aquatic > Marine > Intertidal... | reverse complement strand
TTGGCCGGGTGGGGGAACTGCGGGAGCCCCGGGGACGCTCGCGGCGTCTTTGCGATGTTCGTGTTGTTCGCGTTGTTCGCGTTGTTCGCGTTGTTCGCGTTGTTCGCGTTGTTCGTGTTGTTCGCGTTGTTCGCGTTGTTCGTGATGTTCGTGATGTTCGTGATGTTCGTGATGTTCGTGTTGTTCGTGTTGTTCGTGTTGTTCGTGTTGTTCGTGTTGTTCGTGTAGTTGGCCTTGCTGCGGGTGTTGCGGCATATCGTAGGCTTGGCGTCGCCGCCGGTCACCATCGGGACGCCCCCGGCAGCATTGAGGTCGAACGAGCGGAGCATCCTCGCCATCTCCTTCTTGGCGTGCTTGATGTCCTCGCTGGTGATGGCCTGCTGCGTCATCGTCGTCTTGGTGAACTCGACGACCCCCTTGGAGTCCAGCCCCTGCTTTTTCTTCGACGGATATTTCCTCACCATCTCGCGCACGTCGGGAGACCCAACGTACGACACGTTGTCCATATCGAACGGCTGCAGGCCCTTGTCCATCTTGTCGACTTTGTTGACCTTGATGTCGAACGACGGGCCGAACGGGGACGGCGACGGCAGGCTGACGAGCACGTTCGGGTCCGGCACGCTCATCCCGGCGATGAAATGCTCCGCATCATTCAGAACGTCATCAAACAGAGACGTCAGGAACATATCATCGTCCGCGAGACCCTGGGGGACGGCCGGGCCGGAGACTCCCCGAGCCGGGTTGAGCGCGCCAGACAGTATCGTGTGCGGGTTCCACGCGTCGGGAGAGAACAGCGCGTGACTGTCTGACGTTATGGACAGTCGTCGCAGGCCGACGGCCGGGCTGGGAAGGTCTCGCGACTCGAGTTGCTGGTCTTGCTGGTCCGAGGTCGCCGCGGCGAGATAGCTGAGGGGCAACTGGCCCTTGGTCTCGGCAGGCTGCCTCTTGGATCGCCTCTTCCGCTCCTTCGAGGCCGTCGTTTGGCGTTTGTTATAGGTCATATTGATTGTATCTTGTCTGCGTGCGGGTGACGGGCGGGGAAGGGGTGAGTGTGGAGGAAAAATTTGGGGAGAAATCCTCGATGATCGATTCACACGCTCCGGTCGTCTCGCTTTGGCGCCGTGATGCGCTTAGGTTGGGTACGTACTACGTATGTTCCATGCGTAGAGGGAGGTCAATGTGCTATCGTAGAGTAAGATTCGTTCTTTGTGCATATGGGAAGGGTGCCCCCCGTTGACTGGTACGGGAAGGGTGCCCCCCCCCCGCGTGCCCCGATTTCTCCGCCAGGCGGATATCACGTCGCGATTTGCCGACGCGAGTCAGACGCTGCCCTCCCCCCCCAGCCTCCACATATAATTTTGTACATCGCCTCAGAGTATATATCCGAGGTATGTGGGGTGTTTGCGTATGCGACCCCGGTTTGCTTGGTTTCGGAAATTCGATTCGGAGTCCCCATGAAGGACACGTGGCTCTCCTCCTACTCACGCACGCGCCCCTTCCCACCCGACAGTCACACAAACGAACGAACCTTCTCTATCCAGCGCTACGGCAACGACAACGGATGATGATGAACTCTACCACCACGCTCTCGAAGATCAGCCCGATCTCGACCCCCCGGTCTTCGACCAACAGGAAGCCTGCGAGGAAGCAGGTCGTCGTCCAGGCGATGCGGAACCCGAACAAGGCCGACGCCTTCAAGGAGAACTTCCGCCGCGGGCCGCTGGACGACATTGGCTCGTACGTCAGCGAAGCCTTTGCCCAGATTTTCACGGGCTTGGATGAGGCCGAGCAGGTCCCGTGGATCGAGCAGCCGGCCTTCTCGGGGTCGATCGCGCACCACGAGGTGGGAACGCGCCACGGACACGCGTCCGGGGGACACAATCCGATGTACTACGATGGCGGCTTTGACAAGAAGTACGAGGTGATTCGCGACGACCATCTCCATGGCGAGGGGCCGTTGGGCTGGATAACCGATTCGGTCGGGAGGTCGTTCTTCGGGACGAATCTGAGCGAAGGGGGCGGGTCGGTGGAGCCGAAGAAGTACTACTCGACCGGGTACTCGGGCAGGAAGGCGAGCGCGAGGAGGGTCCGCCGCGAGGTCGACAGGCTCGGCAGGCACTAGGCGGGCATCGTCTCGCAGCCTCTTGATCGGACGACGGGTTTTTCTTGCAATTTTGAGTTTTCAGTTTTAAACCGTACTATATAACGATGAACGAACGTTAATACAAATCGTATGGTCTGCGCCACGAGGCTGGAACGAAGCCCGTATCGCCGGGCGTCTCGCACGAAGGCTCCATGCCGAGCACATCGTCACTCCTCCCCCTCCTCGGAAGCGTTGGCCGCCCTGAACGACGTGGTCACCGTGCTCCGGAAGCGAGACCTGGGTACGTTGCGGGAGCTGGTCGCGCCGAGGACGTCAGAGGCGACGGCTGCAGGAGCCGTGAAAAAGCCCTCGCCCTCTGGCCGCCTGCAGCGCGCCGGGTACCGCGAAGGAGGCGTCCTGGTCGACTTTGCCGACGTGTTTGACCTCGGGACGAGGCGAATGTTGCCGGGCAATCTTTTGAGACGCTCGCAAGTTCTGAGCGCGATGCGGCAGCCGGGCGGCGGGTATCTCGTCCGCCAGAAGATCACGGCCAAGTCGGGGGAAGAGGGCACAGTGCTCTGGGAGATCTCGGCGTCGAACCGGCTCGTGTCGTGCACTGAAGAGGTGTCTGGAGCGTCGGAATCTTCGGGAGCTTCGGGAGCGTCAAGCGACTCGTGCGTGGCAGACGCGTCGCATCCTCGAAACGGTCCCGACGCAATCCTGTCGACGTACATGACCGCGATGCGGCGCAGCGACTTTATCGGCGCACAAGAGTTCACGGCATGGAACCACGCGCTCTACGATGGACTGGACCTCCAAGATATCCAGGGCGGGAGGTTCGCTCCCGCCTATCGGACACGGACGGAGGCGTTCTTCGCGGTCGAGAACGCTGGCGACACGTCGGCGCCGTACTTTTCCATCCCGCACTGCGAAGAGTGGATCTTCGCCGACGGCGTGTTGGTCGACCAGCAGCGCACGGTCCGGGAGGTGGTGGTGCGCGCTGGTCGTGGTGGGCGAGGTCGTTCGGAATGGGTCCACTGGGCGTTCGAGCTCTGCATCTGCCGGTCCAACGTGGGTATTGGCCTCGATACGCGACACACACACACACACACACATACACTCTCACTCGTGCTACGCGCCTCGCTCGTTCTCCCTCCAGGGGTGCTGGGTCGTGGATGCCCTCAGACACCTGCCAGATCCATGATCGATCGATCAATCAATCCATCCTTCCATATTTCATTCATGTTACAGTCTCCCGTTGAGGCATCAAACGGAGCACATCAGACAGCGCCTACATGGTCATCGCGCCCAGCCCGGAAGACAACGACCCGAGGCCGCTGCCGCCGATGCCGTCAATCGGTTCGATATAGTCCGTCCGCTCGCACGCCGCGTACTCCTCCGACACGGCGCCGACGACCTCCCTCGCGTCCTCAAACTCCTCGGGGTTGAACTCCTCGATGCCCTTGGCGTTGGTCCGCGTGAACATCGGGTAGTCCTTGTACGGCTGCGTGTAGGCGCTCATCTTGTACATCTTGTCGAACTGGGACAGCGTCCTGTTGAACAAGTGGCGGATCGACGTGTGGTTGGCCAGCATCAGCCCCGACACGCGATGAGAAGACTTGACGTAGGGCGAAGAGCGCGAGAGCGCCACCTGGATGGACGCCGGGCCCCACTCGATGAAGGAGGCGAGTTTTCGTTCACGAATGCGCATCAGACTCTGATGCAACTGGCTCGGGTCGACATCTCCCTGGATAATGTTCAGGATGGAGATGTACCTTGACTTGTCCTGGTCCTTTTCCCGGGCGTGCGGGGACACCATCAGGTTCTTGGGCTGCAACAACCGCCTCATCACGTCGAGGACGGTCGTCTTCCGCACGACCGACCCGTAGGCGGCCTCCGTCGCCGCATCCAGAGTCAGCGGCGTGTATCCAGCCATCAAAAAGTGGCACTGTGGCACGGGGATCAGCGACGCCAAAAGGCCCATCAGGTCGTTATTCATGTAGCCCGGGTACCGCAGCGTCGCCGTCGACGCCGCCATGACGGTCGCCACGAGCGTATTGGTCTGTGCGATCGAGGGATTGTCGATGTGGAGCCTTTCGGCTGCGATCCGATTCAGCGCGGTGTTGTCGAGGACGACGACGGCGTCGGCGTTGAGCGTCAGGCGCTTCATCGTCAGCACCGAGTTGTAGGGCTGCACGACGACGTCGGACGACTCGGACTGGTTGGGAAACACCGAGTACGTCTGGATGAGCTTCTTCGGATACCTGTCGTTGAGTGCCTCGAGGATGAACGACCCCATGCCCGACCCCGTTCCTCCGGCGATCGAGTGGGCCAGCGTGAATCCCTCGAGGCTGTCCGCGTAGCCCGCTTCCCGATCGATCATATCCAAGATGTCTTCCAGAAATTGTTCGCCCTGGTGGTAGCCGCTGGCCCAGTTGTTCCCCGCGCCACCGCCGTTGGGCGACACAAAGATGTTCTCCGGGTTGAAGAGGTGTCGAATCTCCGAATTCTGGATCCCGTTGATCACGCGCGGCTCCAAGTCCAACAGACAGGCGCGCGGAATGTACCGTTCGTCGTCAGCCTGGTAGAAGAATACGTCCTTTCGGTCGTTCACCGAGGCGTTGCTCGCAAACTCCTCGAGGATGCCGTCGTTGTTGATCCCGTGCTCGGCGCAGAGCTTCTTCCAGAACTCGGCACCGACCTGTCAATACGTTACGTAGAGTCGTATGGGGCGTGAGCGCGTGTGCGTGCGCGTACGACCTCCTCCTCCTTCCAACGCTGGATCACGCAACCACCAAACGACGCTTCGGTGAGACGCGATTCTCTTCGTACCTGGTTACCGCACTGCCCGACGGAGAGCTGCAGGATCTCTCTCGGCATCTTGGCGTGCTGTGTGTGTCCTTGACGCGTGCGTGCGGTGGCTGTGCGACGAACGCTTTCGAATTTCACTCGGTCTCTTTTTTTAATTGGATCGCTCGGTCCCTGCTACGTGTCGTCGCGACGCTGCCTGTGAACTCTGAGCTCTGGAAGAACCTATAACAACAGACTGTCACACACGCTAAGACTGTAAAAGCGTATGCTCTCTCTCTGGATTCAACCCGCCTTGATCTTCGTCATCTCGGCCTCACGCAGCGTTCTGATCTCGCGACTCAAGACGGGGTCGACGTCCGCCTTGCAGGCCTCGAGCGCGCTCCAGGACGACGACACCGCCTCTCTGATCTCAGAAAACAGTCTAGCCGTCCTCTTCACCGGCCGCTTGTCGTAGACCACCCGCAGGAGGTCGTCCGCTGGGGCCACTGACGCCTTTGGGAACACCGTCGGCAAGCCGCCCACCATCTTGACGGCCAGCTCGCCCGGAAGGCTGCACTTCGACGGGTCTCCGGACGGACACTTCATCACGTCCTTCGTCCGACCGTCGGCGTACGTAATCTGGCACAGCTTGACGGCCATGCTCAGGGTGTCCCGGTTGACCTTCTGGAGCAGCCCGGCGCCCATGCCGAACGCGACGTTCTGGGCCGAGAATCCGGCCTCGATGACGGCATCGAGAATTTCCTCGATCACGTGGACGTCGATGCCGTCGCCCTGGATGACGCCGACGTTGTTGGTCACCTTGAACCCCTTGCCGTTGACGGTCACCCCAAAGGCCTTTTCGGCCGCACGGAGCGCGGCCAGGACGGCATCCTTCGGGTCGCCCGAGTCGGGACGCAGTACCCAGTATCCGCCGCCGTCCACGACGTCGCGGCTGACGGCGGGCACGACGGTGTCCAGGGCACGCTGGTAGTCGTACGAGTCCATGACCGTGGCAAAGAGTCCCCCGCCAAACCGTCGAATCATATTGTCCACGGCATCCTTCTCGGTAGGCCACGCCGTCATCACACTATGCTCCGTGGCCGGAATGCTCGTCCCCACGGGCCGCCCGTCGTTGAGCTTGAACTGTGCAACGTAGGCGGCCGACAGCGTGTCTGTCCCGTCAAAGTTAAGCAGGTGCGCCACGCCGCCCAGCACGCTCTGCTCCACGCACGTCGTTCCCCGAAACCCGAAATCGTGCAGTCGAGACTGCAGCAGCACGCTCTCCCGGCCGTCGTCCACGGACTCGTCAAACGCCCGTGCGATTATGTCCTTCGCGCGCTTTGAAAGCGTCGCTACCGTCGTGGGATACCACGTCTGTACCAGGAGCGTCTCAAAGAACGTACACAGCGGACTGTACTCGTCCTCTGCGATTACCTGAAAGACCGGCACGTGCGGCAGCACGGCCGTGCCCTCCGCGAGTGCCTGGATCCGGATGGGCATATAGCCGTCGTTCTCCTCGATGAACTTGAGAAACAGATGACGCGGGTACGGGTATGGCGTGTTCGTCGGCGCCTGATGCGTGCTATAGAACGCGTCTGCCAGATCGACGTCCTCCCTGGTCCACCGCCGCTCGATGTACTGCTCGAGCACGTGGCGGATGCCGTACCAGACGATGCGCTGGTCAGCCGTGTCGCCGTCATAGCCCCGCCTGAACTCGCCGTATGCGACCATCCGCGTGGCCTCCGGGTATTGAAGGTAGTGGGAGGCCTTGTACGAGTCGGTCAGGATGCCCAGTGGCAACGCGAGGCCTCGCCCTCCACATTCCATGCTGCTGTTGATGGTCGTCGGCTGGGGCGGCGTACACGTACACGCACTCGTGCAACCAATCAGGCCTATCGTCGGATGGAGTGGAAGTGGGTGGTTCAAAACGTTTTCAGTGTTTCGGGTGAGTCGAGCCTCGTACGTACGTACGTACGTACGCCGAGCAGACAGACGCACGCAAACGCAAACAAAAACGCCGCCGACGACGACGACGACGGTCGTGCCGCATCGGATGCATACCAGCGACCGCGCGTGAGCAAGGATAGTCAGCCAGAGGGGGCCATGTTCTCCCGCTTCCAGCTGCGGCTATGCTTCCTGGCCCTGCTGCTGGCGACCGCATTCGCCCTCGACGGCACACGCGAGCCGGGGGGAGCCTCTCTCTGGGGCGATCAACGGGGCGTGGTCGTCGCCCGCCGGACTGACCGGCCGCTGATCGGCATCCTCAGCCAGAGTCTCGGCCCGGACTCGATGAACGGCGCTTCCTACGATCCAAGAAACTCGTACATTGCCGCATCGTACGTGAAATTCGTCGAGGCTGGTGGGGCACGCGCCGTGCCCATCCTGCAAGACATGCCAGCGGAGGAAATTCGCCGACGGTTCGCCGCCGTCAACGGTATTCTCATCCCGGGCGGGTCGCAGTCGCTCGAGCCCGGCCACCCGTACTACGACGCAACCAAGCTGCTGCTGGATTTGACGATCGAGGAGAACGACAAGGGGGTCCATTTTCCGCTGCACGGGACGTGCCTGGGGTTCGAGGCGCTCGCCGTGGCGGTGAGCGGGAACTACTCCCTTCTCCAGGACGTTCGCGCCACAGACGCGCCGGCGGCGTTGATACCGACGTTACAGACGTCAAAAAGCGACTTTTTCGGCCACATGCAGCCGGCCGTGTACAAGGCACTGATGGCAGGGCCGGTGGCGTACGAGAACCACGTCCATGGCTTTGACTACGCGGCCATGACGGATAACCCGGTCTTGCGGGATTTCTTCGTCGTACTGACGTACTCGTTGGACAAGGACGGCGAGGCCTACGTGTCGACAATGGAGGCGAGGGACTATCCCGTCTCGGCCACCCAGTGGCATCCCGAGAAGAACGCCTTCGAGTGGTCTCCGGATCTGCACATCGCGCACGACGAGTCGGGTGTCCTCACCACGCTGTCGGTTGCCGTCAACTTCGTCAAGAAGGCGCGACAGAACGCGCACGCGCCCGCCTCTCGCGAGGAAGAGAACGACATGCTCATCTACAATTGGAGCCCGAGATTTTCCGGCAGGGACGGCAGTGCGTTCGATCAGGTCTACGTGTTTCCTCCCTGGGAGGACGTATCTTGATTACTTGCCGCCGCCGTTGCTTTGGGTATTGTCTCCGCCGTCTCCGCCGTCCACGGCCTCCTGTAAGAGCTTGGCAACGTCTGGGTTGTTCAACAGCTCGACCTGGCGAACGATCGAAGCGCGTAGCACGAGTGAGAGGGTCAGGGCGTGCGAGCGCACGTCCGTCGTGATCAATACCTACCGTCCGCCGCCGCTCGTCTCGCGCCATCTCGCGCTCGACGGTCCCCTCTAACTCCTTGAGGGATCGTATTGCAGCCTTGCTGTCGGCCTCCGCTTGGTCGTGGAGCGTCCGCATCTCTCCCACGGCCTCGCGGATGGCAGTCAGGACCTCCTCCTCGGCCAGCTTGGAGTTGGCGTCCTGAATCGCCTTGACGCGCAGCAGCGTTTCCCGGTTTGCCAAGACCTGCCGCTTCAGTGCCTCCAACTCGGTGTCCCCGAACGTCCGGTACGCCCTCCAGAGGTCGCGGATGCCGCGAATGAGGCCAACCATCATAATCTTTTTGAACCCGGGTTTTTCGCCACGCAGACCCGCGTTTCCAGCCATCGTGCCCGTGCATTGATCATCGTCATGATGCGTGCGATTGTTACCGGTAGAGGTGGCAGTCGCCTGGCGCCATCGAAGGCAGCGGCCAAGTCTCAAGACTCGCGCTCGTTGTCTCTCTCTCGCCGCTCGACGATCCTCCTCCCGGCCGCCGGACTGCTGCTTCCCGCGACGACGAGCCGGCGGGCGTTCGCGGCCGCGTCGTATCCAGAGACGGTCGAGGACGTTCTCAAGCGGCCCGAGTGGCCGGAACAATGGCCGTACCCTGACGAGGCGTTCGGTAGGTTTGACGAGACGGACGACACGGACTTTTACGCCGAGCCGCGGTTTGTCACGCACATCGATGACATGGCCATCAAGGCGCTGACCGAGTTTTACGAGGAGAGTTTCCCGCCGTCCGGCACGGGGGCAAAGCTTCTGGACGTATGCTCGTCGTGGATCTCGCACTATCCTGCGGGATACGTGGCCGAGAGGATCTCCGGGACGGGAATGAACGAGAAGGAGCTCAAGCGGAACTCAATTTTGGACGACTACATGTGGGTACTGACCTCGCCCGCCGTGCGCTCGCCCGCCCCGCCCCGACGCGCTCACGCCCACGCTCGCTCCGCGCGTTGCTCGCTCGCAGCGTCAAGGACCTGAACAAGGACCCGAAGCTTCCCTACGACGATAACACGTTCGACGTCGTCACCAACACGGCAAGTTGTTGAACCCGAGCGATCTGCGCACACCCTCGCCCGCTCGATCTCGCCCTCGTTCTCGCGAGCTCACACGCACACGCTTACTCCCGACACGCGGTCGTTCGCTCGCCAGGTCAGCATCGACTACCTCACGCAGCCGTTGACCATCATGCGGGAGGTGCATCGAGTGCTCAAGCCGGGCGGTCTGGCGATCTGCAGCTTTTCCAACCGGTGCTTTCCGACAAAAGCTGTGTCGGTCTGGACGAGCACGGGCGACCTGGATCACGCGTGGATCGTGGGGAGCTACTTCCACTTTGCCTCTGGGTTCGAGCCGCCGACGGCCAAGGAGATCACGAAGAAGACTGTGCTGGGGCAGAAGGGGGACCCCATGTATGTCGTGTGCGCGCGAAAGTCGGCCGGCGTGGACATGTGAATGCTGCTGCGTGACTGACTGACTGACTGACTGACTCGCTTGGATATCTTAATACGAAACGATATATACAATGGTCTGATGCGTGTGCTGAGTCACTGCTACTTCTTGGGCACCTCCTTCATTGTTGCCGACACCCGAGCCAGGTTGGCGGCGACGCGCTCGACGTCCGCGATCGACGCGTCGAGTTTGGCGGCATCTTCGGGGCTCAGGAACTCGCCAACGTCCTTCTGGGCCGCGCGAATGTCGGCCACGGCGTTCTCCGGGAGCGGAGTCGCCGAGGGCCTGTCGAGCGCGCTGATCGACGTGCGGGCAACGGCCAGCGTCTGGGACACCCTCGCCAGGCTCGGCGGGGGCGCGCCCTTGCCGCTCCACATCCTCGTGATACCGCTGATGGCGTTGTCGATCTTCCTTCCAAGGAGCTTCTTCTCGACGCGCCCCGTGGCCTCGGCAGCGGCCTCGCTCTGTCCCGGGCTGGTGTAGCCCCTGATGTTGACGAGCGCGCCGGTCCTGGCCTGGAAAATGTCGAACTTCAGCATGATCCAGTAGAAGACGACCTTCATCAGGTCCTGGACGAAGAAGAAGACGATGCAGTAGATCCACACCCACAGCGGCCAGAGGTTGTAGGTGGAGTACCCGTCGTCTTCGTGCACATTGAGTCCCTGCACCTGCACGCCGTCGATCTGTCCCTTGGGCCAGAGGCAGCCCAGAATCGTAGAAATACCCAGAGCAACGGTGGCGGCAATGAACAGAACGATGCCCGGCCTGTGGCTCCAGAAGCCTCCCGGGGAGGTCCTGGCGGCAAACAGGGTGAGGAAGTCCGACAGCGACACCTTGAGATAAATCATCGTGACAATCTGTCCGTAGGCCGGAACAGGGAGTCCCCACTCTGCAAACAGCGATCCACAGTTCGGCGAGTCGAGCGCAGCCCAGAGAATGAGCAGGGAGGTTCCCATGGACACGAGACCGAGCACGGCCGAAGCCGTGAACAGCACGCGGAGGTTCCACTTCTCCGGCCTGGGAGACGGCTTGGCGCGGTCGTACCCGACAGAGATGAGGGTTCCGTCGTTGAGAACGGTGATCAAAAGCAGGAGGATGACCGGCAGCTGGAAATAGGTCGGGCACTTGACCTCGTAGTTGCAGCTCTCGGCGTAGTTGTTGCTGCACGCGTTGACGGCGTCCGAGTTGAACAACAGCGTGGTAGTGGTGCCGTCCCTGCACACGTCAACGTATCCAGTAGGCTCCGTGTGGGACTCGCCGTCCGCGCTGAAGTACGTGCGCTCCTCGTTGTAGCAGAAGTACTTGTCGGGCGGGAAGGCAAACACGGTGATGAAGAAGAAGATCAGCAGCTGGAGGGTGGCCGCGATACGGTAGTTGATGAAGTTCTGGACCCTCTGGAAGATGCACCTGGCCACGAAGATGGCGTGAATCAGCACGGAGAGACCCTGCTCGGTCAACACGATATCGGCGGCGGCCCTGGCGGCGTCGGTGGCTCCAGACACGGCGATACCGACGTCGGCCTTCTTGAGGGCCGGAGCGTCGTTGACACCGTCTCCAGTCATACCAACGGCGAAGCCCATCTGCCTGAGAGCCTCGACGATCAGGTACTTGTGCTCCGGGAACACCTGGGCAAAGCCGTCGGCGTCGAGGATCATCTTTCCGTACTTTTCCTTGAGGTCGGGCGGCGCCTTGCCGTTCTCGTCGAGCTCCGGCAGTCCCGCGGCATCCGGAATGTTGGTTCCGAGTCCGAGGATGCGGGACATCTCCTTGGCGATGAGGACCTGGTCGCCCGTCACCATCTTGACGTCCACACCGGCCTCGAGGGCGGCGTCGATGGTGGCCTTGGTGTCCGGCCTGGGAGGGTCGAGGAAGGTGAGCACGCCGAGCATGGTCCACTTGGACAGGCCGCCGTCAGTGGTGATGGCCACCGCCAAGCAGCGCACGCCCTTGGCGCCCTGCAGCTGGACCTCGGCCCTGACGCGCTCCTTCACCGTCTCGTCGTTGCAGAGGGCGGCGATGATCTGCGGGGCACCCTTTGTGACCTTGAACTTCTTCCCGTCCGGGCCCTTAATGGTGGACTCGGTCCTCTTCAGGATGGGGTCGAAGGGCTGGTGGTCGAGCATCTCGTACTTGTCGCACTCCTCCAGGTCGCACGCGCCCAGGACCATCGTGTCGAGCGCATCCTTGGGCGGCTCCTTCCACTTGGCGGCGAGCGCAGCATACTGGACGACCGACTTGTAGTCCTTGGCGTAGTCCGAGTAGGTCGGGCAGTGCTCCTGGATCATCATAGTGTTCATGGTGAGGGTCCCGGTCTTGTCGGAGCACAGCATGTTCATACCGGCCATCTCCTCGATGGAAGCGAGGCGGGTGACGATAGCACCGTGCTTGGACAGGTCGCGGGAGCCGAGCGCCAGCGTGGTCGTGCACACAATCTCGATGGCAATCGGGATGGAGGCGACCAGCAGGACGACGGCAAACGACAGCGCCTTGGTGAAGGGCTCGTTCTTGGCAATGGCCAAGTAGAGCAGGGCCGTCAGACACAACGTGACAGACAGGACGATCAGGACGGCCATGATCTTCAGAAGCAGCTTCTGAAGCGAACCGAGGTCGTCGTCCCCAGACAGCAACATGGCCGTCTTTCCGAAGAACGTGTGCTTGCCCGTGAACTCCACGGTTCCCTCGACCTCGCCCCTGGTGATGGTAGACCCCATCTTCGGGCGAGACCCGCGAACCATCGTGACCGGCAGCGACTCTCCCGTCAAGGCAGACTGGTCCACCTCGATACGGCCCTCGTTGACGATACAGTCGGCAGGCACGGCCGACCCGGCGCCCAATAGCACCAGATCGCCCGGCACGACGAGTGTGGCGTCCATCTCCTGCCACTTGCCGTCACGCTTGACGGTGGCCTTGGGCTTCAAGGACGCCTTGAGCGCTGCGACGGCATCGGCAGCCTTGATGGTCTCGTACCATCCCAGCGTGGCATTGATGAACTGGATAGCCAACAGGATGACAGCGTCAATCCAGTTGGTACCCGGACTTCCCTCCGTCACCTGGTTGGCGATGGTGATACCCACCTCGACGAAGATGGCCAGCCAAATCATGATCGGCATCGGCTGGATCAGGAGCTTCAGGTAGATGAGCAGCTTGGACTGCTTCTTCTCCTGAAGCTCGTTGGGTCCCCATTCTTCGAGGAGCTTGGCGGCCTCTGCAGCACGTGATTGGCGTGGTCGTGGTCGTCAGTCAGTCAGTCCGTCAGTCAGTCTCGTAGTCAGCGAGGGGGAGCGGGTCTTCTTCTCGACGACGGACGGCGCCGCCGGCGACAGCGGCGTGCATTGGCATGATATACCGCCAAGGCACGATCGAGGGAATGCCGACTGCGATCGCCGCCAGAGAGGCGCAGCCGGGCGCCCGATAAGCCCAAGTTCGGGATGCATTGCCTTACCGTCGCTGGAGATGCCAACGCTTGCCGTGAACTCGGTTGCCTTATCGTCATGAGACAAGGCCTTCTTCACGTCTTCGTGGTCGTCGTGATGCGTGACCTTGTTCTTGATATCGTGAGCAAATTGCTCCATGTCCTTCTTCAAGTCCGCCATGTTCGCGCGCACACACGAGGGCTTCAGTTATCCCGTGCGTGATGCTGGTCTAGACGTCGCTGTTCAGCGGTGACAATTTGATAACAGTGTGGGGCAGATCGATGAGCCGAGAATGCCAAGTCGCCACAAGCCCTAGAGGTACACCGCCTCAAGCTGACCACGAGGAACGACGGCGTCGACATCGAGTACCTGAAGAACATTTTGATCCAGGTCTTCAAGAGCGCACGAGACGACCTGTCGCTCCTCCAGGTCGTTTCGAAGATTCTCGGCATGACTCCCGAAGAAGTGCGTTCGTGCACGGAGGCCGTCAACAACCGGAAAGCTGCGGCCGAGGCTGGGTACCTCCCTGACCTCCCTGACCTGACGAGCTACCTGCCGACAATCCTGGGTGGTGGTGGAACGACGACGAGTTGATCTGACAGTGACACAATCGCCGAACGTGCGGCTGTAACGCCGCGGCGTCGGCGACCCTCCCTCAACCACCAACGACTCCTGTCGAACGAGAGGACCCTCCACCACCCCGCTTCTCTCCCTCGTCTAACATATATGAACATATATATGAACTGAACTCTCGATATATAGACATGGTAAGTAAGTAAGTCAGAAGTCGAGAACCAAAACTCGTTCCGCAGGAATCCTATTCCCAACAGAAATCCTTCGATCGAGTCGCTCACTTCACTTCGAGGGGTCCGGGCTTTCCGCCCCCCGTCGGTAGAGAGAAATAAACATATTCCTTACTCACTCACTCATCGTCTCGGCAGTCGCTCCTCTCAGCGCTAGCGCTCCTCCTCTTCGCCTCCCTCTTGGCCTCGGCCAGGAACGTCTCTCCTCCCCCCTCATCATCGCGCATCATCAATGGTCGAGTCGCCGACGTCGCAGACTACCCCTTTTTGGTGTCTGTCCGCTTGTTTGCGAACGGCGCAAAACACGTCTGCGGTGGAAGCGTACTGCGCCCTAACGTTGTCCTCACCGCAGCCCATTGCGTCTCGCCAACGCTGGATAAACCCAACGAGCCATTCGGTAATGGCTCGCCATCCGTTTCGATCAACAACTATTTGCTTCCCGGCGTCCTTGCTGCGGCAGACGTGCCCGATTGGGACGCGCCCGGGGGCAACCCGGACGCTGTTCCGGCCTCGGGCCTCGTCATGAGCAAAGCTGTCGTCACGACGGCCGGCTGGAACGTGAGTAACAACATCTGGGCCGGTTTCGACCTTGCCCTCCTCCTCCTCGAGGAAGACTTGGTCGGCGTCGAGCCGGTGAAACTGCCGGCGCCTGGGACAACGTACGTGGCCGGTGACCCGTTTACCATCGCTGGATGGGGAAACATCGATCCTTCCGGGGAGTTCTTCATCGTGCCGCCAACGCTCATGGAGGCGCAGGTCGAATACATTCCGACGCAGGCTTGCGTGGACATGTATGACGCGGTTTTCACCGAACTGGGTGCCGTTTGGGAAGATGAACTGGCAGCCGAGGGCATGTGGATCTGCGCGCAAGGTGCGCTCGAAAACGGCGCCTATACAGATATCTGCCAGGGCGACTCCGGGGGACCCCTGTCGATCATCGATGGCAACGGAGACGCCACCGTGGCGGGTATTGTGAGCTTCGTCGGCGCGCCCTGTGGTACAGTCGCCGGGCGTGCGCCAGGAGTGTATACGAACGTCGCCAAGTTTTCGAGCTGGATCGAAGGCTGGATCGATGTTTGGGAGAGGAAGCATGGGTAACTGGCAAGTCAATCAAGTAGTTACAGACAGACAGTGGCACAATCGACCTGGGCGGCTCTCGACGAGATGCTGTCCTCGTGCGTGAAGCATCCTGCCTCACAAAAGAAATGCTCCCGCATCTTGAATTCGAGTCCACGTTCGCATTCTGTGAGGCCGCCTGTCGGACGACGTCGAGCAGCACCGTGCACGAAAACGCCTTCATCAGCGATCGGCGGTTCTCTGCTCCGACAGCGGATGGACGCCAGTGGCACTACGCCAGCACGGATCCGTCCGACTGGACCATGACCTGGTCCGGGTCCCTGCCTGTCGAGAACCGCTCGAGGCTGGCCGAGGTGCGGGACACGCTCGAGCATCGCTCGACCCGGTTCACGATGCGATTCATCTCGCCGTAGATCGGTTGGAACTCGGCAGGAGGGTCTCGCGTGTTGAGAATATCTCTGGCGGCGACGCCTGCGCCGTAGGTCTCGGCGTTCTTCTCGGCGTCGACCTCCTGGAGAGCGAGCCAGCGAGCGAACGCAGCGCGAGTGAGAGCGTCGGGGCGATCGAGCGCAGGTCGTAGATCATCGTGTTCAGCACCCACCATGACGCCGGCGAGGAAGGCGGCACCGAAGATGGGGCCGCTGGTGTGGGAGACGCTCACGAGATCGAGCTCTTGGCCGAATGGGACCGAGATGATGTCTGTTTTTTCGCTCACGCCCGACCCGCAGCTCATCGCAAACTCGATCCCTCGCACGGGCCTGGCCACCTTCTTCGAGTCTGAGGTCGAGGAGATTTTTCCCAAGAGCAGCTCCTCGAGCTGTCTGGTGGTGCATACGGCGAACGCGTTGCGTTTCTGGGTGCCGAATAGGATGCCGCCGCCTCTGGATCGTATTTTGATGAAGAGCGGGGCCGACCACTTGATCAGGGTGGGGTGGGGCGAGGGGAGGCGCTTGATGAGCACGCCGTCGCCCGAGAGGGCGGTGACGCCGCATGCGCTGGTGGAGGTTCTGTAGATGAGGATCGTCTTTGCCATTTGGATAATCCAGGGCTTGAGGGGGCTCTCGTCGAGGCTGGGTTGCTGGAGGTGGTCGGCGATGCTCTGGTTGACGATCGTCCGCATCGTGGCCTCGGCCAAGGCGCACTCGGACAGGAGGAGACGGTGGAGTTTCGGCGTGCCGAGTGCGCCGGTGGAGTTGCGGTTGATGAGGGGCGGGGACGGGGACGGGGGGCGGATGGGGGTGGGTTCGGATTCGGGAGTCATGATTTTTCGGGGTGGCTGGTCTTGTCGCGACGCTTGTCGGGAATGCGAGGGCCCGAAGAGGTGGGTACGGTATACGAGGGCACGGTGGCGGGGCAACCGCACAGGTTGTCGTCGTTGAAAGAATGAGAAACTCGGAGCCGGGATTGCAGGAGTACTCAATCAGTTGATTCCGAGGGCGCTCATGGCGTTCGACACGTGCTTCTCCGGCTTGAACTGGTCGTCCAGGACGCTGATGACCTCTCCAGACTTGTCGACAACGTAGCCTGGCGAACGAGCGAAGCGTGGAGCGCGAGTGAGAGAGGCGGGGCGTGCGAGCGATCGGCGGTCGGCGGTCGAGCTCAAGACGTGCTGACCCGCCCGGGCAGCGCTCCGAACAGCGAAGCCGGGACTCCAAACGTCTTGCGGACGGCGCCGCCTTCGTCGGACTGGCGAACGGGCGAACGAGCGAACGAGCGAAGCGCGAGTGAGAGCGTCTGGGCGAGCGCGCGGCGGTCGAGGTCAGCACCCACCAAAAGCTGGTAGTTCAGGCCGAGATCCGTGCAGAAGGACTTGTGTGATGCAACATCGTCGGAAGAGATTCCGTAGACGTCGGCGACCTTCTTCAGCTTGGGCAGCGCGTCGTTGAAGGCCTTGGCTTCCAGCGTGCAGCCGGGCGTGGCGTCCTTCGGGTAGAAGAAGATCACCTTGGGCTTGCCGCCGGCGTTGACGTTCACCTTCCTGCCGTTCTGATCCGGCAGGGTGAAGGCAGGCAGCTTGTCGCCTTTCTTCACGGCAGCGCAAACGACCTGACGAACGAGCGAAGCGGGAGTGAGACTGCACTCTCCGAACTGGACTGCCAGTCAGTACCCACCAGGCGGTTGGCGCGCGACGGGCGCGAGATGGAGGTGCGGACGGACTGCATTGTGAGTTTAACGATGAATAGTGAAGTATTGAGTGAACGATGGCGCACGGGGGCCCCGCGATGGGCCGTGGAGGTGTGTGGTCCACATGGGAGGTCAACACCTCGAGTCGTTGACTCGAGGCACACAATCCTCCCTGGTTTTCTTCTCTTCTCGCCGCATGCGCACAGCACACGTACATCGTCATCGAGGGTGTCCGTCCACGCCGCACCAAGCGTGCGTGGCGACGCGAGCGGGTTGTTGGCAGTGGAATGCGCGGAAAACGTCTCGTTCACGCTCGTCTCTTCAGACGCTGGGCTCGCTCGCAGACGCCTTGGACGCTGCGCTTTCCGCCACTGTGATTCGGGACGCGCCGATGCGGGTCCTGAATATCTCATCGTCTGCTGCAGTCGACTTGCTGCGGGAAAGGGGCGCGCTGGACGTCCTGTCGGTGGTCCCCGACGAGGCCGAGGCGGCAGTGGCATCGACGTCTGCCAGCACGCTCGGGAACGAGGCGGCGGCGCGCTCGTGGGTCGGTGATGTAGTGTCAGTGCCACCGTACATGGGTCCATTCTCGGTGGCCGTGGTCGACCGGGACTGGGACGGGGTCGGGGACGGGGGCCTCCGCGGGGCGCTGGTCAAGGCCAGCCTGATGATGCGGCCAGGGGGGCACGTTCTGGTGTACAGCTCGCGGGGCAGTTTGGTCGACCGGGACGCCGTTGCGGCGGTCGTCCGTGATTTGTGCTTCGAAGTCGTCGGCGACGCTGGTGCGGACGGCGATGCAGTGCTCCTGTGCGTTCCCGACGGGTTTGCGGTGCCGAACGTCTCGTCGCCCATTAAGATGGCGGGAGAAGTGGTCGCCGGCTATGGCAGGGGAAGCAGGAAGCTCGGCGTGCCGACGGCCAACCTGCGGCCCGACGATGTGGCGTCTGAGACGGACGGGCTGCCGCTCGGCGTGTACTTTGGCTTCGTGCGGCACGAATCAGGGAGCGGAAACGACGGCGTGGTGCGAAAGATGGTGATGAACATCGGAAAGCGCCCGACGTTTGTGACGGACAACGGGCCGGAGGAGTCGATCGAAGTGCACGTCATGGACTATGACGGGGGTGATTTCTACGGGGAGCGCCTCGCGGTGCTGGTCGTTGGGTTCCTGCGGCCCGAGATGAAGTTTGACGGGCTCGACGCGCTCTTGAATCGCATTCAAACCGATATAGGAATGGCTCGGAGCCAGTTGGACGGGGATCGGTGGAAATGCTTGCCGGGCGACTGGTGACCCAGGAGGGCCGCAAGTTCCTAGAGCAGATATCCCACCCATGTGACGGTTTGGTGGTTTCCCACGAGACCCAAACCATCGCCACGCACTCGCACATACATAAAGCGAACGCGTTCCTTCTTCTTCTTCCCTCGAAGTCTATACGTCTACGTTCCTGTTGTGATCCATGGCCCCGCGCAACGTCTCCAGCCGTGCTCGTCTGGTGGTGGCCTCTCTCTCGGCGTGCGTCGCCGTCACCCATGCCGCGCGCCACCTGGAGGCGAGTGCCCCCTGCTACATCGTCGACTCGTACTACCCGCAACGGACATGCCGCACGTCGGACGATCCGTCCGAATGCCGCACCGCGCCCCAAGCCTTCGCCAGCAAAGACGGCTGCTGCAATAGCTTCGGAGCGGACGGGTGCTCGCCGGAGGGAGAGGTGGAATGTTTCGTCGCCGGAAGCCGCTATCCCACCACAGAGTGCACCAAAACAAACGTCTGCGTGACGCACTTGAGCTGGAGTACGATGGAGGAGTGTTGCGAGCCCTTGAACGCCTTCACGCACGGCTGTGGGTATCAGTACAGCAAGGGGTTCGAGGCTGCGGAGGTCGAATCGTCGTGTTGGGTCGCGTCCACGTATTACCCAGTTCGTGAGTGCTACGAGATCTTTGATGCAGGCGTCTGCCAACAGGGGTGGGGCAGCTGGAGGACCTACAACGAGTGCTGTGCGCCAAACGCTGCCCACGCCGACGGATGCGGCTTCGCCGCCTAGTCCTAGTCATACATTCATACGTATATTGAACAATCGTGACCGATCAGTCCCTAGCTGGCTGCGCTCCGCGCCAGGACGCCTTTCAGCCCTGCGCGATCCGACGCGCTGACCGCCTTGAACTGCGCGTTCGCCTCAAGCACGTCGGTCAGCGTGTGCACGCCAAACGCGCTCGCTAGGTTCTCGAGCGCAATCGCCACCTCAGACCGGACGACGTCCAGGACCGCGTTGACACGCCGGAACGAATACAGCTCCTCCCCGGATGCCCGCCACCGAACCCCGCCGATCGACTGGCCAGTCGACTGGCCGCCGGGCTGCGTCCAGTTGGTCAGCTGGCGCACCCTGTGGTCGACCCACAGGAGCATAAACAGGATGTCACCCAGTGAGGGCTCGCTGAGTTGCAGCACGCCGTACCGATCCTCGTCCACCGACACGTATGCCATATCGCTCAGGAACCGAATAGACAGCACGATGGCCTGGTGGTGCCCGGCAATGTCGAGGAGGCTGTGCACGGCTTCCGTGTGCACCTCGGACCCTGCCAGTGCCCCCCGGGCAGGCATCGAGTTCCACTTGGTCGTGGTTGCGCCCGCACTCGCGCCTGCCCCCGCCCCCGCACGGCCCTTTGCGCTTGCCTTGCGAATTCGTTCGGCTGCTAGCGCATCGACCCGCTCCACGCTCGCGTCAATGCCCGCCAGCGAGTCCATGCACACGCCGCTCATCCGGCTCCAGAGAACGCCGCTCTCGTCCGCAAAAATCTGCTGCCGTCTCCAGACGGCCGCCGGTTTGCTCTTGAGCGCGTCCTTCCGTACGTCAGCCTTCTCACCCTGCTCGTCTGTCGCCAGTCCGTCGCTGGGAATCAGCGACAGATCATACAGCGCCAGCATGCTCATGATATCTCCCCGCTTGCCGTCCAAACAGCCCTGCATCGCGTCGAGCACCTTTTTCGAGTCGTACGCCCCAAGCCGCGGCCGCTCGGTCATCACGATCTCGACCATCGAGTCCCCGAGAGAAAACAAGAGAAGCAGGTTCGCCCCGAAGAATATCTGAGCGAACACACTGCCCAGAACCAGGGTCCACGCGTCGCCCTCGACCCCGCCGACCCCACGGCCGGCCCCAAACACCCGCGCCAGTCCCGCGTACCACCCGCAGGCCACAACCGCCACCGGCACCACCCGCTGCCCGATAGCCCGCAGACGCGACCTCCATCGCACCCACCGGTGCCTCTCGACGCTCGGGAACACGAGCACGTCCCGAGACCAGTACACGCAGTGCGCCTGGTGCGCGACGGCGCACGCGACGGCCATCAACAGCTCGCCGTTGCCTCGCCCCGCGCCACCAGCCCACATGGCGACCATCGCCTTGAGAGACACCACGCCTGCAACCACGCGAAACGCCAATCCCGTCGCCTGCCTGACGCAACCCTCCACACTAGACACGCGGCCCGCGATCTTGACCAACCTCGACGACACGAGTCTCGGCACGAAAAAGTAGCTATCGTACTTCCCGACGCTCACCAACGCATCCCTGGTATCTAGGCACGCAAGGCACGCCACCACAGCGGGCAGCATGCCCATCTGAAGCGACAACGCGAGCAACCACCAGCTCCACGACTGCAGGCCGACGCCTCGTCGCAGCGCTGGGAACAGGCCACCGAGCGCCAACCCCGCGGTCCCCTTGACAGCCGACAGACAAGCAACCCATGCAACGCACACGGCCATGTGGCACGCGGACGCGCCGATAACCCGCCAAAGAATCACCGGAGTTGCGATTCGTTGAGCCAACTGGTGCTGAAAAATCGATCTCTGGGCGTGCGCAGGCGTCGACGTCGACGTCGCCGTCGCGTGCGTTGTTGCCATCATGCACTAGCGTGAAGTGTGTGCAGTTATATAAATATCGATCGATCAGTCCGATCGTGATGCCGTAACCGTTTGTCAGTTTCGCTCCCCTCCTCTCTCTCTCTCTCTCCGCCTCCTCTACGCGCTCACCTCCTCAAAGTTCCCGACCAGGTCCGGAACATCGTCGCCATCGTCGTCGCCCGGCGTGGGGATCTGCAGTCCCTGCACCAGCTCCTGCATCTGCTCCGGGGTCATCCCCTCGCCGCCGTTCGGCATGGTGGCCAGCCGCTGGTCGGCCTGCTCCATAAGGCTGCCCATGCCCATGGACTGCAGGGCGTGGGTCATCGCCATCTGGTCCTGTTCCATGATTCTTGACGTCACTTCCATCGCACTGCGCTCCTGGGCCTTGATGCCTCCGGTCGCCACGACAAACATGTTGCTCTCCAGCTTGGCGTCCAGCCTCGGTTTGAGAATCCCGACCGCACTACCGTCCTTCCTGACAAGCATCACATCGTCAAACTCCGGATGGATCTCCTGCGCCTTCAGGGAGCGCGCGGCAGACTTGACCTTGGCGTCGACGCTAGAGCCCGAGGCCTTGCCCTTGCCGGCAGCCTTGCGACGGGGCCCACCAGCACCACCGCCGGACTTGGAGGCGATCTTCTTCAGCTTGTCGAGATCCATGGTGCGAAACGAAAGAAAGGAGAATGGGTCGGTCCTTCTTCCCTTCCTGTCGTGGGCGGGACGGGAGATGCGTCAGTGTCGATCGGAATAGCCCAGAGGGGGAGCACGGGGGCGGGCAGTGGCCCGTTCACCTCACGTGCGAGTGTACGGAGAGCGGGATGGCCGTTTCGCGGTCGGGAAGCGGCGAGCGGCGGTGATTTGGAGCGAATCGTTCATGGACGACGTCTCCTCCGCTGCGGGCGTCGGGGCGTTGGGACAGGGATACGGTCCGTGTCATGACTTGCGCGTGATGATGAAGACGTACCTATCGAACGAAGAGTATCAAGTGCGTGTGCCCCCGGTCGAGTCGTGGGACGCACCCCAAAAAACTTCCCGCACTCTTTCCCCCTCAAAACGAAACCAAATCATCCACGAGTCTCGTAACGTACGGTCCAAGAGAGGCACGTGTACCCATACGTGCATCCAAACGCGAGGTGGTCGTCTGTCTGTCTGTCTGCGGTAGTTGTCGCCGTGGAATTTCGATACTGGTGCATAATTCGAACAACAGCACAGCGACGACGGCCCCGAACACACGTCCCAGTAACTATCTATCTATCTAGTCTACACACGATGGCATCCTCGTCCTCGGCGAGCGCCGTGTTCAATCTATTGCGGAGGCTCGAGTTACAGAACGTGTGGGCGACGTCTTCGGCTGCAAGAGGCTGGAGCAGTCTGAGCGGCGGGCTCGGCCTGGAGGGGCGCGATGAGGCGACCGTGGGTGGCGCGAGCGCCGGCGTGAGCACCTCTGGGAGTGCTGCTGTCGCCGCGGCCTCCGCCGCTGGCACGACCTGCGTGCCAGTGGCCGTCGCGTCGACGAGCGGTTCCGCGGCACTCTCGTCCGTGTCGACGCGGACAACAAGAACGACAGGGCCACGGGCAGAGATACGGACAGGGAAATCGGCGCGCGCACACGCCCAGCAACATGCAATGTCGTCGATGCCATCAATGCCGTCGTCGATATCGTTGTCGATGCACCATCAGCGGCGGTCCCCCTCCCCCGAAAGCCGGTACCTGTTGCACAGCCGTTCGGCTTGGATGGCGTTCATGAGCACGGGCGCCGAATCCCCCGAATCCCCCGAATCCCCCGAATCTTCTGCGGATCATGTCGAGAGCGCGCCGACCACGCCGTCCTTGGACCAGCTTCGGGAACGAATTATGTCCACGGGACCGATCAAGCAGCGGCATCTCCAGGACGTCTACCTGGACTGCGCCACCCGAGAAGAGCTGCAGGCGGCCGTCGAGCTGACGCGAATGAACTACTTGGCGCGCGGCGAGCTGCACCAGCACGATGCGTTTTCGAACAAGACGCTATCGGTGCTGCTCCAGCGGGCATGCAAGCTCGATGCGCTGGAGATCGGGAGGGAAGTGTTGCTGCGGGGCGCGCGGTACGGCTTTGGGACGCCGTCGACGCGGCAGTTCAACGTGCTGCTCATATACTACTCGAAGAAGGGCATGCTCAAGGAGATGGTCGAGATGTACGAGGGGATGAAGTCGGGCGGGTTTGCGCCTCCCGACTCGGAGACGTGCTTCATCCTGGTCAAAGGGTTCGTGGACGGTGGCCGAGGCGACGTGGCCCGGCTCGTCGTCGGTGAATTCGAGCAGGCGGGCGTACGGATCCGTGACGGCGTGCGGCTCTACATCGACGACCACAGCTCGGGATGATGATACCTGACGCTCTCCCTTTTTCGTTGGTTGTTCATGTACATGTACATCCTTCTTCGATCAAAGCCACGTCATCAAATCCACGTCGCCGTCATCAGCCATCAGCCATCACCCTAAATCAGGTCGGCCACGTTGCTTGGCATCTCCTTGATCCTCGTGCTGTAAAACCGCTCGATATCCTTGAGCCCCCTGACGTCGTCCTCCTTGACGAAATTAATCGCCACGCCCTTCCTCCCAAACCGCCCACTCCGCCCGATCCGATGAATGTAGCTCTCCCGCTTGAACGGCAGGTCGTAGTTGATCACCAGGCTCACCTGCTGTACGTCAATCCCCCGAGCCCACACGTCGGTCGTAATCAGCACCCTCGTCTCCCCCTTTCGAAACTCCCCCATGATCACCTCCCGCTCCGCCTGCGGCATCTCTCCGTGCATGCTGCTCACCGTGAAATTATTCTCCCGCATCTTCCCCGTGAGCCAGTCGACCTTTTTCCGCGTGTTGCAGAAGATCACCGCCTGCGTGATCGTCAGCGTATCATACAGGTCGCACAGCGTGTCGAACTTCCACTCCTCCTTCTCCACATTGACGTAAAACTGCTTGATATCGTCCAGCGTCAGCTTCTCCCGCTTGACAAGAATCCGGACCGGATCCGTCATGAACTTCCCCGTCATCTCCAGCACGTCCCTCGGCAGCGTGGCAGACACCAGCACGACCTGCGTGTCCGCCGGCAAGTACCGATACACGTCATATATCTGCTCCTTGAACCCCTGTCCCAGCATCTCGTCCGCCTCGTCCAGAATCAACGTCTTGATCTTTCCGGTCCGGAGGAACCGCCGCTTGATCATGTCGAACACCCGTCCCGGCGTGCCGCTCACAATCTGCGCCTGGTTCTGCTCCAGCACCTTGATATCCTGCCCCACAGACTTCCCCCCGATACACGCGTGCGCCTTCACCTTGAGAAAGTCCCCGAGCGCCAGAATGTTCTTCTCCGTCTGCGTCGCCAGCTCTCGCGTCGGCGACAGCACCAGCGCCTGCGTGTCCCCGATACTCGAGTCGATAATCTGACACAACGTCAGCGCGATCAGAGACGTCTTCCCAGTCCCAGACTGCGCCTGCGCAATCACGTCCTTCCCGGTAATGATCGGCACGATGGCCCGCTGCTGGATGGCCGACGGCTTTTCAAACCCGTACTGGTAGACCCCACGGAGCAACGGCTCCTTCAGGCCCATCTCCTCGAACGTCTTGTACAACGGGAGGTCCTTCGTCGACTTTGTAAAGCTCAGGTCGTTCGTCACCGTGCTTGTATCCCGTGCGGCCCGGCCACCGCCGCCGGTCGAGGGCTGCCTCCCTCCCGCCGCTCGCTCGTCGTGCATCCTTGCTGCTCGTCCTTCTTCCAGGCTCGGTGGTGTCTCGTCCGCGCTCGCCTCGCTCTCTCCGTGTGTGTCCGTGACGTGTCTCCTGGTAGCCGTTGTCACTCTCTCTCGGACGAAGACGAATCGTCTGTCAGTTCTCGCCGTCGAAGAGCCAACTCAAAAACAATTTCAAAAGGGCCCGCTTTGTTTGGTCTAGCGTCCAGTCCCTCGCACGTTTCAATACACTGGCGGCATGGCACACCATCAGTAGTCAGCACAGATATACGCCTCGGGACAACGCGAACACGAGAGGAACGCCGAGACGAGGGAAAACGAGACGGATTTCGAGCCGAGACGAATCGAGGAAACACGAAACACGATGGACGTGAACGCCAAGACCCCGCCCCTGTCCAGCGAGGAGGTCCACGACCTGGATGCACAGATTGCACAGCTGATAAACGAGTGCAAGCACCTACCAGAGGCCGCAATCGAGGAGCTGTGCGGCAAGGCCCAGGAAATCTTCATCAGAGAAGGCAACGTGCAGCCGGTCCGGAGCCCCGTGACCGTCTGCGGGGACATCCACGGGCAGTTTGCCGACCTCGTGGAGCTGTTCCGGATCGGCGGGTCGTGTCCGGACACGAACTATTTATTCATGGGTGACTACGTGGACCGAGGCTATCACAGCGTCGAGACGGTCACGCTGCTGGTGGCGCTCAAGGTGCGGTATCCG
>Ga0181584_10000624_pt1 | contig 25522 bp, 19 predicted proteins | sample 071ome_30_FD_132462 | JGI IMG/M metagenome (GOLD analysis project Ga0181584, IMG submission 132462) | Coastal salt marsh microbial communities from the Groves Creek Marsh, Skidaway Island, Georgia - 071406AT metaG (megahit assembly) | ecosystem: Environmental > Aquatic > Marine > Intertidal... | reverse complement strand
GCGCCGAGACAGGCCCCGAGAACGGTGCTATTGCCCAGGGCTTGTCCGCCCTGGTGGCTGCTTTCCTGATGCTGGTGCTTTAATCCAGCCACGTACCGTCGCACACGCATACCCCTGTGTGTGATACCCGTAACCCAGACCCATTCGCCAACGACGCACAATTTAACCCCAAAGACCCTCTCTTTGAGGTCTCACGTGCCGTAAACGTAGACGGAATGCTGTCGTCGAAGCGCCCGAATTCGGGCAAAGTCATCCTCCCCCTTCTCGTCGCCGCGCTCTCTCAGCTCCTCTGCCTCGCCCAAACTGGTCCGGTATATGCCGACGAACGCATCGGATTCGGCACGGTGACGAAGGCGTCGCTCTACCCCAGCTACGTGGCGCTCTCGGACAAGTACGGGGAATTCGTCTGCGGAGGCACGCTTCTGTCGTCCACCGTCGTTCTAACGGCAGCCCACTGTCTGGGGGGTATTACTCAAGTCAGTGGAGGTGATTTGACGCTCGATTGTACGTTCCCTCTTTCTCGTTCTCTTTCTCCGCCGGCGCCGGCGCCGGCGCCACCCGCTCGTGCCTCCCGCTCACTCCGCTCCGTCGTGCTCGCAGCCAAGTACACCGTCACGGGTGGCAAGACGGTGAAAATCAAGAAGAAGGTGGGGCACCCAGGGTACAGCGCCAAAAAATTGACGGACGACATCGCGGTGGGTATTGAACTCGACCGACGTGGTCTCCTCGCACGTGCAAGCCCACGCGCGCTCACTCGCGCTCCGTTCGTTCCCCAGATCCTCTTCCTGAGGGATTCACTCCCCTACAAGCCCGCGAAGCTCGCAACTTCCCTGCCCAAGTCGGGAAAGTTTGTGACAATCGTCGGCCACGGCGAAACGAATAAGAAGGGTGCTGTTCCGGCCAAGCTCGAGAAAGCGGAGATGAAAGTCCGTGAGCCTGGCTATTGCAACATCGGGAAGAAAGAACGCGGCATGATGTGTCTGGAGGCGATGAAAGTGAAGGGTGGGTACAACGAGGCCTGCCAGGGCGACTCGGGCGGGCCCGCGTATTCGAGTAAGGGGGTCGTTGTCGGGGTGACGTCGTTCGGTGAGGATAGGAAATGCGGCTTGAACCCGTGGACCGTCTACTCGGATGTTCCGTACTTTACCAAGTGGATCAAGCAGGTGATTGCGAGTGGCGGCAAGGGCGGCAAGGAGGTGGAGGAGGACGAGGACTACGACTACGACTACGACGACTACGACTACGAGGAGGAGGAGGAGGAGGAGGAGGAGGAGGAGGGAGACTACGACGACTACGACTACGACTACGACTACGACTGACAGCCCTGGATTGCAATGAGCCCAATTGGGCTAGACCGTTTTTTTGAAGTTTTAAGCGATTTCTACAAGATGGGCAAGAAGACCAAACTTGGGAAGACCCGGTTGGATAAGTTCTACCGTCTGGCGAAGGAGCAAGGGTACGTGACGACGCGACGTGGCGGTCACGGGTCGGCATGCGGCCATGCTGCTGAACAGAAACGAAGAGCAAATGCTCGTGCATGTCGCGTTCTCCACGGGTCTGCATCGCCGTGACCGACATGCATACACACGTCCACGCGCTCCTGCCCGCGCTCACGCCGTCGTCCAAACAAACGCCGACAGGTATCGGTCGCGAGCGGCGTTCAAGCTCATCCAGCTCAACCGGAAGTATGACTTCCTCTCGTCGGCACGTACCGTCGTCGATCTGTGCGCTGCGCCGGGAGGATGGTCCCAAGTGGCTGCAAAGACGTGTCCGGTGGGCGCGACCATCATGGCGATCGACCTGCTTCCCATCAAAGCCATCCGCGGCGTCAAGACCCTCATCGGCGATATCACGACGCAAGAGTGCCGGCATCTCATCAAGAAGGAGACGAAAGGCGAGCTGATCGATGTCGTGTTGTGTGACGGTGCGCCGAACGTCGGAGGCGCCTGGTCGAGCGAAGCGTACACGCAGTCCGAGCTGGTGCTCGAGGCCGCGCGCATGGCGTCGGACATTCTCGCGCCCGGGGGCACGTTCGTGTCCAAAGTGTTCCGCTCGAAGGACTACTCGGCGCTGATGTACGCGCTGAAGCAGCTGTACAAGAAGGTGGAGGCGACCAAGCCGGCGGCGAGCAGGAACACGTCTGCGGAGATCTTCGTGGTGTGCCAGGGGTACAAGGCGCCGAGCAAGATTGACGCGCGGCTGTTTGACTCCAAGTATATCTTCACAGACTTTACGGAGGAGAAGAAGATCGAGGGTCCGGACGCGCTGCTGCGTGCGAAGGACAAGCAGCGGCGGTTCCGCGAGGGGTACGAGGAGGGGATCAGCACGACGTTCAAGGAGATTGCGGTCGAGGCGTTTGTGAGGGAGGATAGTCCGGTGGAGGTGCTGGGGAAGTACACGAAGATCTCGTTCAAGATTGGTGCGGCGGCCGGGGGCGGGAGCGGGGACGAGGAGCTGGAGGTCATCCGGGAGGTGGTGGCGACGCACAAGGCGACGACGTCGGAGATCAAGAGCCTGTGCGAGGACCTGCAGGTGTTGGGCCGGTCGGAGTTCAAGCAGCTGCTGCGGTGGCGGCTGGCAGTGAAGAAGGAGGCGGACAAGGTGCTCAAGGAGCGGCGCAAGGCGGCGGGCGGGGTCGAGGACGGGGTCGAGGACGCGGGCGGCGAGGGAGGTGACGAGGAGGAAAAGTCGCAGGAGGACCGGCTGATGGAGGAGATGGAGGCGGTCAAGGCCAAGATGGAGAAGCGGCTGAAGCGAGAGAAGAAAAAACGGAGAGAGCAAAAGATCAACGCTCGGATTCGCTCGGCGCAGCTGGCTCAGGCGGAGGGTATTGGGGAGGACCCGATGACCGGCCCGGAGAGTCTATTCTCGCTCAGGGGGATCAAGGGCAAGGTGAAGAGGGTGTCGGACGTGTCGGCGCCCGACCAGTCGGACTCGGAGGAGGCGGCGGCCGAGAGCGAGAGCGAGAGCGACGACTCGGATCTGGACGAGCGTCGGCGGAAATACGATGCGATGATGGACGAGTATTTGGAAGCGAATTACAAGGACTACAAAGTGCGCCAGCGGATGACGGCGGGCGGAGCGCTGCGGAAGAAGCGGAGCAGGCTGGGCGACGACGGCGAGCTGTCCTCCGACGAGGAGGACGCCGGAGGCGATGACGACGCGGCCGAGGCTGGCAGCGACAGTGCGGCGAGCGAGGACGGGAGCGACGACGGGAGCGATGGGGGCGACGACGAGGAGAACGGGCTGCTCACAGACCTCGGCGTGAAGAAGGGCATCACGCCCGCGGACACGTGGTTCGACCAGGACGTGTTTGCCGGCAATATGGGAGACGACGAGTCGAGCGATGGGGACGAGGAGGAGGAGGAGGAGGAGGAGGAGGAGGAGGAGGACGACGACGACGACGATGACGTGGAGGACGACGGGGGAGCAGACGCGTCGTCGTCCGACGAGGAGCAGGACATGCGTTCGAAGGGCATGACCACCGGAGGCGGGTCGAGGCCTCAAAATGGGTTCGAGGAAGTGCCGATGAGCGAGGACGACAGCGATAGCGCTGCGGAGGAGTTCGACATGCTCGGCCACGACGCCAAGGCCGAGGTGCTGGCGCTGGCGAAGAAGTTCATCAACAAGAAGTCCAAGTCGGAGCTTCTGGAAAGTTCCTACAATCGCTACGCGTTCCATGACGACGAAAAGGACCTGCCTGGCTGGTTCCGTGAGGAGGAGGCCAAGTTCCGCCGGCCCGCCTACCAGATCACCGGCCAGGAGTTCAACGACGCCAAAAACTCGTTGGCGGGCATCAATACCAGAACGACGAAAAAGGTCGTCGAGGCGAAGGCGCGCAAGCAGAGGCGGCTGAAGACCAAGCTGGACGCCGCGCGCAAGGCGGCCGAGGCGGTCGCTTCGCACGAGGACATGTCGGGTGCGAGTAAGATGCGCCAGATCGAGAAGATCTACCGCCAGGCGAGGTCCAAGGGACCGGGAAAGAAGAAGATGTCGAGGAGCGAGGAGTACAAGGCGAAGAAGCGCGCGCCAAAATTGGACGCGAGGCTCCGGGCGGACAAGCGAGGTTTGAAGGCGGCGGAGGCGCGGGCGAAGAAGAAGCGGGGAGGTAAGGGGAGGCGATAAGGGGGTCTGTAACGAACGAATTGGTATCACATGCGCGTCTTCCACAATAACGACGCGTAGACGGCGACACGAAACAGGATCAGCATGCCGACGAGGACCATTGCGTTCACGACGGCGGCCGTCGTCGAGCTGATGTCGACGCTCAAACGAAATACGTCGCCGGAGATGTCGGCCACGGCCTCACAGACTTCGGGATTCTTCGTCGGATCCGCGACTTCGACCGGCTGACACCTCTGGCCGTCGACATCCGCCAGGCACGACCACACGGTGCCCGTATCGCCGAACTGGATGTGGAGCAGCAGCGGGTAGGCGTAGTTCAGAAAGCTCAGGTACTTGATCCACGAGATCCAGTCGGGGATGCCCTGGACGAAAAAACCTCCGACCAGGATGAACGTCAGCATCAGCGTCGCCGCCAGAGCCTGCGCCGTTTTGACAGACAGCACGAGGGCCCCGATGAGGAGCCCGATCGACGACGACACAAGGAGCACGAGCAAATAGGTGCCCCACGTCGCGAAGAACGCGGCGGCCGTCGGGTTGAGCCACGCCATCCAGTACACGATGACAATGAGCATCGAAGGCAGCGCAAGGTCGGCAGGAATATCCGACGCCGTCCGGGCGACATAGAAGGCCGACAGCGAGTACATGGCCGACTTGCGCTCCTTGACGAGATGTTTCATCTCGGTCGGGAATATGAGCAGCGACGTGAACATGATCCGGAAAGAGATGAACCTGGCGAGCGAGCGATGGCGCAGGCGAGAGTGAGAGTGAGCGTGACAGGTTCGGGGTTCATCGGGGTACCCAGGTCGCATCGGCCACGTACATCATCACGAAGAACAGCAAGCCGCTGATCTCGTTCGCGGCGACCACGTTGACGCCCCCGTCCCCACCGCCAACGTCGAACCAGAAACAGCCCGCAAAGACGCCGACGACAGCGAACTGAAGGAAGTCTTGAAGCGTTACCACGTCATGCCGCCGCGTCTTGATCGATCTCTGAGTGAGAATCGCAACCTGACTCAGCCAGCCGATCCGATCATCGCCACCGCCACTCGGGACGACGATCGAGTCGTGACGCCGGAACGACATCCGCCCCCCGATCCGACCACTCACCGTTGCCTTCGGTTTGCCCATCGCTGCATCATCGGGACTCGCAGCAGCAGCAGCAGCAGCTCGAGACAGCGTTTCAAGGTCGCCCACGTCGAACCCGTCGGCGGACTCGGTGCATCGCAGGTACCGCTCGTTGATCGAGACCAGGTCAGCTCGCACTTGCTCGCCGCTCCGCCCCTGATCGGAAGGGTCCGCGCACTCGGACGAGGCCAGGTCTAAAATGAAGTCGCTTGTGGAGATGCCGAGCGGGACGCGAAACCCCAACGCATCGAAATAACTCGAGCAACCGGCCGCCGAGCCGTAGTACATCGACCGCCCTTCCGACAGCAGCAGGATGGAGTCGAACTGATACAGCAGGCGAGAGCTCGGTTGGTGTATACTGGTGATGATCGCGCGTCCGTCGTGGGCGAGGTCGCGAAGGCTCTGGACGAGCTGGAGGGCGATCGTCGAGTCCAGTCCGGACGTTGGCTCGTCCAAAAGCATCAGCGAGGGGTTCGTGAGCAGCTCGCAACCCACCTGGCGAACGAGCGGAGCGCATAGCGCGAGTGAGCGAGTCAGGGCGTGCGAGCGCACGTCGGTCATGATCAATACCCACCGACGTTCGCTTCCTCTCGCCACCGCTCACCCCGCGCTGTGTCGTCCCGTTCCCGATGACCGTATTCCTCGCTCGGTCGAGCCGGAGGACGTCGACGACACGCTCGACGCGCCCGAGCTTCTTCGCCTTGGGCCACGACTTTGGCAGCCTGAGCAGCGCAATGTATGTGAGACTCTCTTGGACCGTCAGGCTCTGGTGCAGGAGGTCGTCTTGGCTCACAAAGGCCATCCTCCGCTTCACCGCCTTGTTCATCTTCGCTCCGTCGAAGAGAATCGAGCCTTTGACCCTGACGCTCCGGCTGCTTCGCCCGCCGATGATCTCGAGGAGGGTGCTCTTCCCGGACCCGCTCGGGCCCATCAGCGCAACGACTTCGCCGGGACTGACGCGCCCGTTCACCTCATGCAAAATCTGCCGGAGCTTGGCGGGTCGCCCAGGGCGGAGCTGAGGGAGGAATGACGTGTCAGGTGCATGTTGGACAGACACGAACGCCGACAGCTGAAACTCGACACCGAGCTGGGATGACGTTGGTACCTTGTCAAATAAATTAGACTCGGCCACCTCCATCCTTATAAAAAATTCAAAGCGCACAGGACGCCAGCCTACTTCCCAGCAACTCCCTGTCCAACCCGCTCCCGATGAATACAACCTTCCCCGGCTGCCCGGGTTCCCAGTCCCCGCCGACCGGCCGCACCTCGTACGTCTCCCACACCGCCTGCAGCACCACCCGCCCCCCGTCGGCGTCACACACCAGCCCTTTCACGCGAAGGATCTCCATGTCGTTTCCGCCAGGGCGCTCCCACAACAGCTCGTCCATCACGTTTTTTAACCGTTCGACGTCCAGTCGCTCTGCGAACAAGAACGTCTCTGTCCCGACCGACGACTGATGGTGGTGGTTGTGCTCGTGCGCTTGGCGGTCGTCATGGCCGTGATGGCTGCGGTCATCTCGATCGTCGCGATCGTCGCGATCGTCGCGTTGGCCCGCGGCGCTTTCCCCGCGATAGAGCCCCGTCCCGAGCACCGATCCGAGGTCGACGACGCACCGCTCGCATTCGATGATCGCCGCATCGGATATCTCTCGCACCCGGCGACGCACCTCCTCCCGCGTCTCCGCGTCCACCAAATCGGTCTTATTGAGCAGAACGACGTCAGCATACGCGATCTGTCGCTGGGCGGGATTGATCCTTTCCCGCGTGTCGTCCAGGTGCCTGATGATGTTCTTGGCGTCGACGACAACCACGATGGCGTCGAGGCAGATCGAGTCGGCTTGCACTTCGTCGTCCGTCCACAGCGCCGTCGCCACCGCGCCTGCGTCCATCAGCCCTGTGCCTTCGATGACGATGTAGTCGAATCGGTCCCGTTGTTGCAAGAGCCGCTCCAGGCTGAGCACGAGGTCGTCCTTGCTCGAGCAACAGATACATCCGTTCTCAAGCTCGACCCAGTCGCTGATCGGCTGTGCCTCCATCGCCTCTGGCTCGGCAATCATCGCCGCCTTTTCGATGTCCGCCGTGTCGCCAATCTCGTTCATCACGACAGCTATCCGGTAGCCGTGCTTCGCCTGCAAGATGTACTGGATCAACGTCGACTTGCCGGCACCGAGAAACCCGCTGAGGAGCAAGACCGGCACGGGTGGTCGCTTCCCGGTGGTTGCCGCTGCTGTCGTTGGAGCGGAGGTGGCCGTGGGCGACGCATCCTCGTCGGTCGCGGGCAACGTCGGTCGCGTGCGCTCCTCGTCCGTCGCTATCGGCGCCACCCGTACGAGCTGCGGCGCGTCGTCGTCTGAATCGTCCGTATACATGTTCCGCAGGGTCGCAAACGCCTTACTTTAACGACAAAACGACTCAAAACTCGCAGCTGTCGTCCTCTGTGGTCTCTCCCTCGTCCCCGCCCTCGTCCAGCAGCTCCTGCTCCACCAGGTCGCGCACACGCATGTGATCCACGCCGGCATTGACATCGACACCTGCGTCCACCGCATCCCCGTTCCTCCCCGCCGCCGCCGCCCGCTCACCAAACCGCTGCTCCAACAGCCGCCCGATGTCGCTCCCAGCGCCAGCCTCGCCGCTCGCCCTCCTCCTCGCACCATTCCCGTTCCCGTTCCCGTTCGCGTTCCCGTTCGCGGTTGCCCCATGCTTGGAACTGTGCGCGTGTTTGTAATACGCGTCACTCTGATACACGCGCTGGAAGCACGCCTGCTCGCCCTTTGTCCGCACCTTGATCGCGATGCGCCCCCAATATCCGTTCATATTCGGGTGCGTCTCCACCAGCGCCTGCTTCAGACGCTCCAACTCCTCGACGCTAAATTCGTCCTCGTCGCCGCGGTGCTGCAGCTTGGTGACGTCCGGCGCCTCGCCGTCGGCCGTCCCAAACGACCTCGGCACGTGCTTCTTCGAGTTTGCCGTACCCAGCAACTTCTCCCTGTTCGACCCGCGCGGAATCGGCGGGTTGGTTCCCAGCGCTCGCATCACCTCGCACGCCTTTTTGCGATGCAAGTTCTGGCAGCTGCCGCACTGCCCGCACCGCTTGGGCCGCTTGTCCAGCGGCAGCGACGCCATGTCGAGCAGAAACTCGTCCGGCACGCCGTTGATCGAGTGGACCATCTTACCGTTGATGAGCACGCCCGACGCCGCACGGCGCGTCCTCGACGAGCCGGTCTTCTTCCGCTTCTTCGCGGACGGTTTCTTCTTGTCCTCGGAGGGCGACGAGGACGACGGCGTCGGAGACGGCGACAGCGACCGAGAAGACGAACGCGGGGCGCGGTCGTCCGCGCCGTTGGCGGCATTGGCCCCAGCGTGGGCCGCGAGGGCGGCGAGACCAGCGGTGGCGGTGTTGCCGGCGGTGTCCCTCGCGACCACCAGCCGGCGTCGCGCCTTGACGACGTTCGTGGCTTTCTCAAAGTCCCGCTCGACGCTCCAGTCGCCGTCGTCCTCGTCCTCGTGTTCGTGTCCGTCGTCGTCCTCCCGTCGCTTCTTCTGTGCTTGCCTGGGCTCTCGCGAGTTCGAGTTGTTACCGTTCGTACGCTCCGCCGGCCTCGGACGGCCGCTATAGTGCTCGTATATACTACCGAACGCGTCGTCGCCGAGCACAGCGAGCAGGGCGTCGCGAGCAGTGCCGACTCGTCCTGATCCTCGCATCTTGAATTCAAACGTTTGGAGCGATCGTGCCGTATCGCGTATACGGTGCTGTCAAGTGACGCCGATGGGGCTGTCGATTCCTCTGACAACGTGGTGGTGGCCACGTAGCCTCGTGTATCAGTCAATTGGGATTCGGAGAGAAAAACATAAGCGAATGTCTGCCTTTCAAGGTCAAGCTTGAACGCCTTCAAGCTAGCCTAGGCTGCATTTAATCATGCGCCCTCCCCCTTCTCCTCCCCTTGTCCTCCGTCTCGCCTGAACCGCCCCACGACCGCCCGCCAGGTCTCCCCGATCGTCTGCTCCTTCTTATTCTCCACCTCGTAGTACAGCGCCGCCGACGCGATCATGAACGCCCAGCTGCCCCAATACGTGCTCACCGCCGTCCCGCCGAGCTGGCAGCAGACGACTCCCCGGCCCTCCCAGTTGGCCAAGTATCCAAAGACGGCCGACAGAAGAAACCCCCACGACCCGATCAAGTTCCAGAACCCGCTTTCCCATCCCATCCTTCCGAGCTTTGGCTTCCACAGGTTGTCCTGTTCCTCGATCATCATGATCCACGAGCTCACGATGAACGCCACGCTCCCGACCGTCTGCATCGTCCAAATGAAGGCCTGCTGCAGCTGCCATTGGTCGGGACCGATGACGCCCGGAATGCCACAGATGACCGCGATTTCGAAAAACGTCGCCCCGATAAACTGAATGAACGACGCCCAGAACCCGATCGTGTTGGAGTAGCCGACCCATCGCCACGGGGCACGACAGACGGTTTCGCCGCTCGCGTCCCGGTGACAGTAAACGTCCTTGTCGTCCGAGTCGTCGACGCCACCGACGCCATCGGCGCCCCCGTTATACCTGTAAAGCAAGTCAAGTTTGACCTTTCCGACGGCCTTGACGAGCTCTGTGCCGTACAGCAGGTTTTGATTCAGGTTGAGCGACTCGACGACCGCGAGGTACGCGCCGATCCAGAAACAGGTGCCGCCCGCAAACCCGCTCCAGCCGATTGCATCGATGACGTGCTGCGAAGAGGACTGCATGAGCCTGGAGAAGGAACGAGCGCGCAGCGCGCGGGAGTGGGAGTGAGAGTGAGGGTCGGAGTGAGAGCTAAATGAGAGCGAAGATCGTCAGAGTTCAAGTACGCACGCATACTGCCCGTTGACGATCCAGCAGATACTTCCGAGGCAGAACCACACGGCGACGTGCCACGAGATGTTCGAGAGATCGCTCATGCCGTTCCAGAACGAGGGCAGCTCCGGGGCGATCACCATGTTGTCCTGCTTCACAATCTTGGCGTGGCGATTCTTTCGGTGCGCCCGGGAATGGTACTGAATCTGCCCGCGAAGGGTGGGGGAGAAGAACCGGACGATCCTGGATAACGAACGAGCGAGCGAGCGAGAGAGCGGCAAGCGCGAGTGAGCGAGCGTCGAGTCTGGGCGTGCAAAGAGCGACCGAGGGCACGTCGGCCGGGTTGAACACCTACCTGGGCGAGAACCGGAACACCCCCAGGTGATGATCCTGGACCTCGACGATTTCGGCTCCCTGTTGATGCGGTCGGGCGAGCGTGAGGGCGTTGGCGGAGGGTGAAAGCGAGGAGCGTGAGGGCGGCGAACCGGCGAACCGGAGCCTGAGCGTTTGAAATACGCACCGGGTAAGCGTCATGCTGGTACGTGTGCCGGTCGAAGAAAGCCTTGTGGTGGTGATGCGCGCCTCCCGGGTGGGGGAGATCGGGGAGATCGGCTTTTTCAGCGGCCATTTCCGTTTTTGGGAAAAACCCAATTGGGTTGACTGAGACCTGCAGTTCCACTGCCTGGATCTCACTCGCACAAGCATACGCGATGCCATCGTCAGATGCATCAGATGCGACGGCATTGCTGGTGCAGCTCGCCAGGAACCTGAACGACAACGAGCCTCTTCGCCTCGACCTCTGCGGCTCGGTGAAAGGTACTGTCGACGTACGCCCCCCTACCACCACCACGCTCTCACTCGCGCTACGCGCTTCGCCCGTTCGCCACAGGAACGATCGTGTTCGACATCGAGGGGTCGGGCCGGTGGCTCCTCGACCTGCGGGAAGGCAAGGGGACCCTGCAAGAGGCCAACGACGCCGACGCCGATGCCGACCTGGTGTTGACGATGGCGGGCGACACGTTCGTCAAGCTCGTTGCCAAGAAGATCTCGTCGCAGCAGGCGTTTCTCATGCGCAAACTGAAGATCAAGGGAAGCATGGGCATGGCGATGAAACTGCAGCCCGTCCTCGACGCGGCCGTCGACGGGACGCCGTCCAAGCTCTGACTGATCATGATGATCACAGTATCCATGAATATCACATTTCGGGAACGCAGACGGTACCCGCTGGGTTGACGAGCGCGCCCACACACGCCTCGTCCCCTCCGTCCCCTCTGTCTCCTCCGTCTGCCTCGTCCTTCTTCATCCTCGCGTGCTTGACGACGGCCATGTCGACGACCCGCTTGCTTCTCGCCCCGATGCGCTCGAACCGTTCCATGTCTTGAAGGGCTCCCCTTCCGACGGCCTGCTTCTGCCGGTGCACGACGATATCCACGATTCCCTTGAGGAACTCCACGTCGCCGCCAAAGCGCAGTGCGGCGAGCGCGTGGCCGTACAGCTGGTCCATCATGTTCGACTTGACGAGCCCCGCGATCGTGAGGTGTTGCTTGCTGAGCATGCTCAGGCCCGGGCTGCTGTAGACGTCGCCGTAGAGGTGATTCTGTATCCAGTTTTCGAGGACCGGGTCGGCCTGGTAGACTGTGTTGCGGACCTTTGGGCTGAGCTCGTGGTAGACCAGCCGGAAGGCGTTTCCCTGCAGCGACGGGACCGAGTCTGAAGAAGGAACCGGCGACGACGCGGGCGACAGGGGCGCGCCAGACGACCGTGCAGACACTTTCCCGGGCGTGTCAAACGGGATGGGAACATGGCCACGATGGTCTCCGTCGTGTGCGTCGTGTGTGTCATGTGCGTCATGTGCTTCATGTGTGTCGACTGGATCTGCCTTTTTCAGCGCCGTCATTGCCGCCAGGCAAGGCCCGTAGCCGCAAAAGACGACCAGGTGACGAACGGCCGCTTGGATCTTGTGCGTCGCCGAGGGGGGTGGCGATGGGGAGTCGTCGCTGGACGTGTCGAGTCGGTGGACGTGTGATGCGATTGTAGGGAGGCTGTCCCACTGGTAGAGGCAGGCGGCCGTGTAGAGGTGGACCAGAGAGACCTCCTGACGGAGGGCGCGAACGGCGACGTCATCGAGGAGCTCCAGGCGTTTGGCGAGGCTCGGGGGCATATAGAGCCCGGTTTGGGCGTCCTCGGGCGTGGAATCGGTGGTCATTGTATTCAATGAGGTGATGGAACTCAGGAACGAGCGTGGTATCCCGTGTCGTGCCCGCCTGAGCGTGGTCAACGACATGGAGGACAACTACGAAATTCTCTCTTCTTTCAGCAGAGCATCCTCATGACCAAAAAACACTTACAAATCAAATCCTTAGATCTTTCCCTCCTCGGCCAGGCTCTCGACCCTGAGCAGGACGAATCCGAGCGCCAGTCCGACGAGCGTGACGCCGAACATGACTCCGGCAACCCCACCGATGTAGGCGGCCTCTCCCGCGACCTGGGCGACCTCGATGGCTCCCATGTTCGCCACGACGGCGTTCTTCTTGGTCACCGGGCGCACCGTCGGGGCGCGGACGGTCATAGACCTGGAGCGGGATGATGCGAGCGAGCGAGTGAGTCATCAGTTCGTGCGTCAACCAAGAACGCGCGTCGGTCGGCGGTCGGCGAATCCTTCGGGGCGCTGGCCACGGCGTGGCTGCGAGCTTGCGGCGATGGACTGTCCGGTTCTCTCGTTCGCTCATTCTCCTCCTCCTCTCCTCCTCCTCTGCTCTCCTCCTCTCCTCCCCCCTCGCCGTTCTCCCTCGCCTGCCACCAGAATGTCCCGAGTCCAAGCATCACCACGCCGTCCATCCGGCCCGAGATTCGCCGTTTTTCCCGCGACAGAGCCCGTATCACCGATGAACAACCAATACAGAACCAACGGGTGCTTCCACGCGACGATCGGCGGGCAATCCCCCCGATTTGTAAACGGCAGCACGCGAATGTAAAAACGGACCTCTGAGAGAAAGCGGCAGCGCGGCTGACCACCGGGGCACGAGAAACAGACAGCGAGCAAGCCATTGTGATCTCTGTGACGACAATTGTAATAGAATGTGGCGAGGCTGCGAGGACGCCCTCGTGCTGGACAAGATAAGGAGGGGGGCCTGGATGGCTGCGCGGTGGCTGAGTGCGCGCGCGGGCGACGCGCGGCGTCGTCGAGCATCGCGCGTACCTCCCGGGTCATCGGTTGTCCGGTCGCATTCATGGGGAGAGGAGGAACGAGCGGAGGATGTGGGACGTTCGTTCGTTCGTCCTTCCACGACCTCGCCACAGCCAGGCGGTGGCTGTGCCTGACGCGGCCCACCGCGCGATCTGCCGCGATCTACAGTGCGACCTGCCGGGACCTGCCGGGACCTACGCAGACCTACCGGGACCTACCGGGACCTACGCAGACCTGCGGGGACCTGCGAAGACCTACGGAGACCGCGGGCGGTGCCGGACGTTCAGTCCTCCATGGGAGACGAGCATGTCTCTGGCATGCGTAACCCCCCCGGCGGCCATACCATACCGGCGCTCGCCCCTCGCACCTTCGACTTAGAACCATATTTGGACCCTCCAGTGTGCCTCTGAGCCGGCAGAGGCAGTCTACTCTCGCACGTCCCGTTCTCGTCCTCTGAACTTCATTCAAGTCGACTCTGAATTGGGACGGGATTTTCGACGACGGGGGAGGAGGTAGGGAAGCTTGCTTTCACGCATTTGCACGGCATGAGTAGACATTCGGGCGATACGGAGCCGCGAGGCTCGTACGAACACGCGCACAGCCGAGAGAGAGAAGAACGAGGCGGAGGACACGGACGAGGTGGCGGACACGGACATTCTAGTGCTTCTCGGTATGGTTCTGGCTCTGGTTCCGGTTCCTCGAAGTATGGGAACAGCGGGTATCGGGGAGGTGGCGGCGGCGGCGGGGGCGGCGGCGGGAGGTATTACAGGGCGGGGCCGAACTACGTGCCGGCGAGCGGGGGCTCCAAGGGTGGTGGTGGTGCGCGTGGGCACACGCACGGCGGCCACGGCGGGAATTCGTCGCACCACAATGCTTCTTCTTCCTATCATGGGAACCATCACCACGCGTCTCGTGCGTCGGAGGACCGCATGCATCAGGTCCCGGATGTGGTGAGCGAGAGCGAGAGCGAGGAGGACACCGAGTGTCCGGTGTGTTGCAACGATTTGGACGTGACGGATAAGCATATGCGGTACTGCGAGTGTGGGTTCCGGCCGTGCCTGTGGTGCTACCATCAGATATTGGAGGAGGCGCAGAAGGACAACCTGCCGGCCAGGTGCCCGAATTGCCGCTCGGAGTACGACCAGAATAAAATCTCCATGCAGCACATCGAAGAGGATAAGCTGGAGGAAGAGCTCGCCAAGCTGAAGAAGAGCAAGAAGGACGGGGGGACGGGAAGCGGGTCGGACCTCGTCGCCGTCATGTCCAAGGGTGCCAAGTCGTCGACCACCGCGCAGAAGGCGCAGTTGGCCAATATTCGCGTGGTGCAGCCGAATCTCGTCTATACGGTCGGTCTTGCGATGGATATTTGCCACGAGGACGTGCTCAAGGATCCAGAGTACTTTGGGCAGTTTGGAAAGCTGGTCAAGATTTCCGTCAACCGTACCAACCAGTACGTGTCGTCGCATCACTCTTCGTCCAAGCATAGCAACGGACCGACGGGATCGGCGTACGTGACGTTCAAGCGACCGGAGGACGCGCTCAAGTGCATCAAACAGATCGACGGGGAGACGTGGAAGGGGCGGCAGGTGAAGGCGTGCTTCGGGACGACCAAGTACTGCAACGCGTTTCTGAAGGGCGTGACGTGCACGAATCCAGAGTGCTTGTATTTGCACGAGTTTGCGGACGACGAGGACTGCCTGACAAAGGAGGAGGTCGCGGCCGGACTGCTCCCGGCACGGTTTATGGCGATGGGGGCGACCAACACGTTCAAGCCGAGGCTGACGATCCACAGCATCGTGGGTGTCGGCGGTGGGATGAATGCAGGGTACGCTACTGGCGGCAATGGGGGTGGCAATGGGGGCGGCAGCGGCAGCGGGCAGAAGTATGTGATTCACAACGATGGCGACGACTCGCCGCGCGGCAAGCGGAGCGTGTTAGTGCAGCGGGTTGGCCACGGAGCGGGCGGGGACGATCGTCGCGGCGGGCACCGGGGAGACCCGCGGGGGGATCTCGGGGGGGGCCTGGGCGCCGGGGACGCCGCCGATCGCGACCGATACCGGGACCGAGACGGGAGCGGTGCTGACGGCGACGACGGGGTGCTGTCGCACATGCCGCCACCTCCGCCGCCGCCACCTCCGCCACTGCACGAGAAGGGACTTTGGGCCGCGGCAGCGGGAAGCACAATGAGCGCGCTTGGGGGTGCCCACAGCGTGCCACCGCCGACTTCGGACACACAGCAGTGGCCGACCCTCGCCGCAGGACCCGGCGGGTTTGGTGGAATGATGGGCGTCGGCAGCGTCGGCGGCCTCGGCGCGGACGGGTTGTTCGGCAGGATGGACCTTGGGGGCATGACGGCGTCTCACTCGGTACCCCTCGGCGGCGCATCGAACTCGCTGGACGCAAGTGGATCGTCCACGATCGAGAAGGTGCCTTCCATGGCAGAGCAGCTCCTGCGGGCAAAGTCGACGACGAGCGAGTCGTCCGGCAGGCTCGCGGTGCTATCCGGCATGAACAAGGCACCGACGCCCAAGCTCATACCGCTGACATCACCGGCTCAGATGAAGGCCATGGGCAAGGCGATCCCGAAGAAGGCAGCCGCGGCGGACAAAAAGTCGTCGGCCGCAAAGAAGAAGGAGGACGCCGGCGGTGGTTCGAACGCCCAAAGCGCCGCTGCTTCGGAGACGAACCTCTCGCAGCCACCTCAGAGCATGCAGGGACTGCAGGGCATCCAGCTGCCGCCTGGCTTTGGCATCGGCGGTGCTGGCATGGGGGCCCTCGGGACCGCGTCCATGCCCGCCGAGGCAGGCCTCCAGCACCTCCATCACCCCCAGATCGGTACCCAGCAGCAGAATCCGCTCTCGTCCATCTCGGCTGACAGCCTCGCCAAGCCCCAGGTGCAGCCCGTCCGCAAGCAGTCCCGTTTTGCCTTTGCCCAACAGGACGAGGTGTCTGGCGGAAACGGCGAGGCGCCCCACGGCACGATGGCCGGTCCCAACGGTGGCATGGGCGCGCGCGGAATTCAGGGAGACATGCATGGCAACGCGACAAGCAACCATCCCCAGGGAAACCAGGACGCCGGATCGTTTTTCCAGTCCCTCTTCCCTGGCGTCCACGTCAACGTGGGCGCGGGAGCCGGCATGCCGGTCAGCTCCAGCATCCAGGCGGGAGAGAGGGCGAATGCGCCCCCCGGGTTCTCCACCGCATCGCCCCAGGATCATTCGGGCCTGGCGCTCCTGCGCCAGCTGCAGATCGGCAGCGGCAGTACGGGCGGCTCGGGCACCAGATCGCCCGCAGGCGGCCGAAGGATGCCGCCCGGCTTCGGAGGAAGTCTCTAGACCTCGAGACGACGCTGTGTGTTGTGTGTGTACCAGCATATCCTTCTTTCTCTTTCTCTTCAAGTACTCTTCCTACGTGAGGGGGCATTGAGCGCGAGATTCCTTTCTGAACGCGATGCTCGCGCCTCTGATGATGATGATCCTCACCCCTCACTCGCCGACCACCCCGCACATTTCATTGTTCGGTACTCGTTTATCCCCATCCATCCACGGGATCGGATGCAGGAGAAGCGGAGAGCCAACTAGCGCGGGGCCAGAAATACCCGAATTCTTCAAATCACGAATCAACGACCCTGTTCGGCACGAATGTCCACCACGATGAGCGCACAGTGTGCATCTCTATCCAATGTGGTGCTGCCGAGCCAGACGCTGCCCCCCGGCCAAGGGCGTCGACCGAGTCGAATCGTCGTCGACCGAGCCGATCAGCTCAGAGGGGGGGCCTGGGGTCGGGCTCGAGCACCCGTCGCTCAGCAGAGGCAATGCCAGAAGCGCCCGTCGTTGGTCAGGGCGATCTGGGACGCGGAAGAGATCCGGCTGTCGACGGCGATAGACGAGTCAGTGGAATCGACGTCGTCGAGCACGGCGGTCGTCCTCGACCCGTCTTCCCTCGATATGCAGGCGCTGGCGAGGCATATCGAGGCACTCGTGGACGAGATGAGGCTTCAAACGGACTCGTATGCGTCCAAGGTGGCATTGCTGTTGGGGAAAGCGTCTGTGCAGGCGTTCCTGAGGGCCGGTGGGAAGGGGGCAGAGGTCGCGGCGGTCGTGCAGGGGTGTATGGCGTCTGCCGACGAGGGGCTGCATCGTAGGGCATATTGTATTCTGTGTCTGTTGGAAATCGGCCAAGCGCACGTGCTGAGTGCGCTGGTGGATGACAGATTGGTGAACGGGGCCTATCGGGCCGCGTTGGACCGGCTGTCGCTGTCGCTGGACGGCGTGGAGGAGTTTTACGACTCGATCGGTGGCATGGCTGGGTATCATCTCACGGCTCTCGGTATCATGCTCGGCGGCGACGGTGGCGACGAGGGGGGTCGTCATGGGGAGACTGCGCCCACCTCGACCGACATGCTGGTTCCGGAGGGCCTGGACATTCGTTCGGACGAGGCGAGAGCGTCTGTGCTGGCGGGTATCGCGTCCATGGACCAGATGGCGGAGATTTATCCGCTGGGTGGCGCCGGGGACCGGCTCGGGTTGCAGTGCGAGCAGACGGGCGACAGCCTGCCGACGGCCGTCCTCCCGTACTGCGGCCGGTCGCTGCTGGAGCATCTGATCCGGGACGTGCAGGGTCGTGAGTATCTCCACTACAGGTTGTTTGGCTGCGACACGGAAGTGGACGAGTTGAGGAGTCGAGAGAAGAGGAACCGCAGGACGCCGATCGCGGTCATGACGTCCATGGCCAAGGGCAATCACAACCGGGTCATGCAGTTGTTCCAGGCGAACAACTGGTTCGGGCGTGGCCAAGAGTCTTTCAAGCTGTTCCAGCAGCCGATGGTGCCGATGGTCAAGGCGGACGACGGGCGGTGGGCGATGAGCGGGCCGTGCGAGCTCGTCATGAAGCCCGGCGGGCACGGTGTCATCTGGAAGCTGATGCTCGACAACGGCGTGTTCGACTGGCTGAAGGAGCACAATGCGCGGTCGGCAATCGTCAGGCAGATCAGCAACCCCATGGCCGGGCAGGACAGCACGCTGCTCGCGCTCGGCGGTGCCGGCGTGGCGGGTGACAAGGCGTTCGGGTTTGCGTCGTGCGAGCGCGTCGTTGGCGCGGCCGAAGGCATGAATGTGCTGCTGCGGGAGACAGACGCCGAGGGCAAGACGACCTGTCGGATTTCCAACGTCGAATATACGGAGTTTACCAAGTACGGCATCGAGGACAAGGCGGTCAACGGCAGCAACTACTCGCTCTTCCCGGCCAACACCAACGTCCTCTACTTGGGACTCGACCACGTGGAGGACAAGGTCCAGCAGGGTGTGCGCGAGGGAACCACGGAGGCAATCTTGCCGGGCATGATTCTGAACCTGAACAAGTCGACCGGGCACGTCAACGCCGACACGGGCGTCGAGGAGTGCGCGCCGATGGGACGTCTCGAGTGCACCATGCAGAACCTCGCCGACTGCTTCAAGGCCGAGGTAGACTCGCAGGGATACTCGGAGGGATACTCGGAAGACTCGCAATCGGAGGACTCGCAGTTGGAGACGTTTTTGGTCTACGGGCCGCGCAGCAAGGTGACCTCGTCGGCCAAGAGGAAGCGGACGCCCGGGTCGCTCAAGATCCACCAGACCCCTGACGGGTCCTTCTATGACCTGCAGCAGAACGCCAAGGCCATGCTCGAGGGCTGTGGCATGCAAGTGCCGGACGTGGGCGAGGTCGAGGCGTACCTCGAGCGCGGGCCCGGGTTTGTCTTCCTGTTCCACCCGGCGCTCGGCCCGCTCTGGGACGTCATCGCGCAGAAGATCTCCGGCGGCAAGCTGCACCACGGTGCGGAGATGCAGCTGGAGATCTCCGAGGCGGCGCTGACCGACGTGGACGTGGACGGGAGCCTGCTGGTGACTGCGGACGCCGTGATGGGCGGCGTCGGCGACGACGGGCTGTTGGAGTACTCGAGCGACACCTGCGCGCGGATCAAGCTCAACAACGTCGCCGTCCGAAACAAAGGCATCGACTACCAGAACCCGCACAACGTGTTCTGGAGGCACCGCGTCATGCGGCACGAGTGTTGCCGCATCGTGCTGCACGGGCGCAGCGAGTTTGACGCCGCAGACGTCGTCCTGTCGGGAGACAGGACGTTGGTCGTCCCTGACGGCCATCGGATGGTTGTTCGCTCGGTCGACAACGCTGATGCCGACGACAACGACGGCCCGAGCCCTTTGCAGATCACGGTCGAGCCGCTCGACGTCGAGCCCAGCTGGGCGTATCAGTACGCGCTGGCTGAGGGCGAGATCCTTTTGACGACCCAATGATCATTGGATTCATGAATCGATCGAATCGATCGAATCGATCTTCGCGAAGATCAATTTTGACGACCATTTTGACAAGTTTTAAATCTAAATCTTCAAACACTCGCCGCTGATGTAGGCAACGGTTGCCAGGAGCTGCAGCTGCTCGTCAGCGCCGTCCGAGAGCTGCCGGTCGGCGTTAGCGAGACGAATCAGGCACCTGCCCTTGACGGCCGCCGGCACCCGCGAATCGCCGATCAGCGCCTCTTGTAGCTTGGCGAAGATCTCCTGGCAGGGGTACCCAGCGAGGATACACTCGTCGACCATCGCAGACACCGTCGCAAAGGCTTCACCCTTCACGCACGCTTCCAGCAGGGCGCCGACGATGGCCGTGTCAACCGTCCCCGCCACGTCAAGCAGCGTCTCTTTCTCGACAGGGGAGCCCCGTAATCTGAAGGCGCTCTGCAGCGTCGTGATCGCCTTGCGCATATCGCCACCGCCGATCTGTCCGAGGGCCTCGAGCGCCCCGTCCTCCAGCTGCACCCCCTCCTGGGCGCATATGTAGTTGATGCGATCGTAGATGACCTCGCCGCCCAGCGCCCGGTACCGGAACCTATCGAGATGGACGGATGAGTGAGTGGGCAGAGAGCGTGCGTGCATCGACGACCGGCCGATCAAATACGGACTTTGCACACCGCGACGCGAGCGGCTCGATGATTCGCGAGACGTAATTGCAGATGAAGATGAAGCGGGTCACCCTGGAGTAGGTCTCCATGGTGCGCCGGAGGGCATTCTGGGCGTCGGTGGTCATGGAATCGGCCTCGTCGAGGATGATGACTTTGAACGGCGGTGAGGGGAACCCCTCTGCAGGCTTGCCCACGGCCACGGCAGCAAAGTTCTTGATCTTGTGGCGGACGACGCCAATGCCCCGCTCGTCCGAGGCGTTCAGCTCGAGCACTCGAGACTTTGACAGCTCAGGCCCGAACAATTGCCGGACCATGGCCAGGGCCGTGGTCGTCTTGCCCGTGCCCGGCGGGCCGTAGAGCAGCAGGTGCGGCATGGTGGACGAACCGATCGACGCCTTGAGCGTCGCCGTCACCTCGCCTTGGGCGGCGATCGACTCAAGGTCGCGGGGTCGACTGCGTGGGCGAGCGAGCGGGCGCGTGAGATTCGATCGATTTTTCAAATTCAAGGGGAGGAGGATCACGTACTATTTCTCGACCCACGGCATGTGCGAGATCGTCATCGTATTCGCTTGTATTCGTTTGTATGGTATCCGAAGAGAGGCATGAAACGGTCTAAAATGCGAGCTTTTTTTTTACCAGAAATCGTCTCGGCCCTTTTCGAGCTCCAACATCAGCCTCCCCCCAGCCACAATGTCCTGATGCTCAATCGCCAGCCTATCGAGCACCCCTCGAGACCTGCCGTCCACGTCGAACAGCTCAGCGCGCCTGATGTACATCGTCGGCGCGTCGCTGGCACCCGGCGCGTCGATCACAAACTTCCCGGCACCGACGTCGATCTCCGCCCGTGTCCACAGCGGCGTCGTGATCTGATACGTCGCAGACGAGGGATTGATGGGGTACAATCCGATGCTCGCCAGCACGTACCAGGCAGACATCTGGCCGCAGTCGTCGTTGCCTCGGATCCCGTCTGGTCGGTCGTCATACAGCTCCTTCAGGATCTTCCTCACCAGATACTGCGTCTTGCGTGGGCGACCAAACGCGTTGAAGAGGAAAGGAGCGTGATGCGCGGGCTCGTTGCCGTGTGCGTAGTGCCCCAGTGCCCCCGTCAAGTCGGAGAGCGAGCCTTTGCGACCCCCGCGGATGCTGACGGGCCCTGTCGGGAAGAAGAACTCGGTCAGCAACTCTTCGGCGCGCTGCTTGCCTCCGAGGACATCGGCGAGGCCGTCCGGGTCGTGCGGGACGAACCACCGCCACAGGTGCGCGGTGCCTTCCGTGAAAGCTCCGCCCCGATGTTGCGAGAAGTCGGGATCGAATGCCTCGCCCGCCCGTTCGACCCACGATCCGTCCTCGTTCTTCGCTCTGAAGAACCCCGTCCCGGAGTCGAAGATGGCGCGGTACCCGTGTACACTCCGTCGACGAAACAGACGCTCCTGGGTCTCGTTGCCTGCGGCCTTTGCGATCTCGGCGATGCAGTGGTCGTCAAAGGCGTGCTCCAGCGTCGTTGACGCCGAGCCCGAGTCGTCGTCTGTGCTGTTCCACGGCATGAACCCGAGATCAAAGTACCCGCGAGTGTGAAATTTGGCCGAGACGACGGCATGATGAAGCGCCCGTTCGATGGTGGCCTGCTCGTCGATCAGCCCCTTCGCGATCGCTTCCGCGATGATCGAGGTGGCATGGTACCCGGGCATCTCCCAAGTTTCGACCCCGGCGAGTGGCCACACGGGCAGGACGCCGGTTGGCGACAGCGAGGCGTGGGCGATCGTCGACAACGCGACGTCTTTCGCCACGTCGGGGTGAATCAGGGTCAGCAGCGGATACTGCGCCCTGAAGATGTCCCAGAGGGACAGAGTCGTGTAGAAGCTCTTCATACCGAGATCGGCGACGTCGTCGCCCATCTCGAGCAGGTCGTGCACCTCGTGATCGGGACCCATGAACAGGCGCGTCCCCCCGTCCTCGACGTCCATGTGGACGGTCGGGTGTATCGACGCGTGGTAGAGCGCCGTATAGAAGATTCGCCGCGCTCGCTCGTCCCCGCCTTCGACTCGAATCTTGGACAGCGCGTGCCGCCAGACGTCTCCCGCGTCGGCACGTGCACTGTCGAACCCGAACCTGGACGAAGACTCGCGCGCCTCCAATGCCGCCGCCGCTCCTGCCAAGCCGGTGTAGGAGATCCCGACCCTCGCGACCAGCCCGTCGATATCTCGGGCCGCGTACTTGAGAAACGCCACCGCACACCCGCCCGTGTCCGCCAGGCACTGTCCGCCGGACGTCGCTCCTGTCCAGGCCCGGCTCCCCCCTTCCCGCATCAGCGCTTCTTCGTCTCCACGAACGACCACCGCCTCGGTGTAGGGCAGCGAGAACTCGACCCTGAAATACACCGCCCTCGACATGGCCCATACGGACGTGACGCGCTTACCCTCGAGAACAGTCGGGGAAACGACGTTGATAAACCCGCCGACCACTTTTCCCCACTCCTGGTGTACCTTGGAGATATCGACCACAACGGCGTACTCGACGTTTTCTTTCGAAGGCTTCCCGAGTGAGTATCGATGCCAGGCCGCGCCCTCGTCGACCGTCAACTCGACCCCAAACGTGCGTCCCCCGTCATCTACAAGATCTACACGATAGTACCCCGCAGTTGCCACCTCGCTGCCCTCGACCTTCCGCCTCCGCATCATCTCGTCAAACTCGCCAACCTCAAACGACCCCGGATGCGTTTTGCGAAGCTCCGCTGACTCAAACGCCGAACCTCTCACCAACCGCTCGAACCAACCCGCCCCGAGCGCCACTGGAGCCATCGTCACGTCCATGAGGTCGTGAATGCCAGTGCCAGACAGGTGCGTGTTGCTAAACCCGTACAACGTAGAAGAGGAGGCGTGGTACCCGCTGGTAAACCCCCACGAGCTGTTTCCATTGTCGGGGCTGGGTTGAGTCCGGCTGAAGGGCAATACCGCGCCAGGGAAGGTGTGCCCCGTGCCCGCGGTGCCGATGAACGGGTCGACGAACGGGTGCGGATCAAACCGATCAAACCGATCAAACCGATCAAACCGATCAAACCGATCAGATGAGGCCGACGGCGAGGGTGCGGAGAGCGACCATCTATGCGCGACCAAGACGAGCAGGCACAGCGAGACAAAGACAACAGGGGCGGCCCTTCCGCTGCTCCGGCTGCGGATCCTGATCGCCCTTCCTATCTCTCTCTGATTCGCCAATTGGCTTTGCAAAGCCGACATAGACAATAGAGTGATACATACATACAGCGAGATGAACAAACAAAAAGAATTCGGCGCCCATCGGCCTAGCGAACAGAAGGCCGCAAAACCAAATTGGTTTGCGAACTCCGAAACACCCGCGCTGCCACCTACCGAATTCCCTCCGTAGTACGGCTCGTACGAGTACGAGTACGAACCGAACTACATACTCCCAGCGACCCGCCTGCTGAGGCACCGCCCCAGTCAGAAACCCCCCCAGTCGGACGTTCTACAGCATGGCCCACGACGATGACCCAGCGTACATACACGCCCTGGCTGGGTCTATCGGGGGGTGCATTGCGACAGTCATCACGTACCCGCTCATGGCCAAATCTGCCAGGGCCGCGAATGCCCGGAGACGCGCACGACAGTCCACGTCGCCGTCTTCCACGTCCACGTCGTCATTCCGGTCCATGTCGGACGCCTACACCGGCCTCTCCGCGTCGCTCGTCGGTACCACGGTCTCCCAAGGCGTCTACTTCTACTTCTATAGCTTGCTGCGCTCGTTCTTTATCCATAGAAGGCGCGGAGAAACACACGGGCACGCGCCGAGCGTCTTCGAGTCGCTCGGCATCGCGTCGCTCGCCGGCATGGCCAACGTCCTCATCACGAATCCCATCTGGGTTGTCGCCACCCGCCTCCAGACACTGAGTGGCGAGAACCCGAACGGAAGCGATCGCGGAAGTGAAAACGAACCAACGGACGACAGCGACGGGACGAAGAACAAGAAGAAGAATAAGAAGAAGAACAAGACCTCCTCCGTCTCCAACCTGTCTGTGCTCAAGTCCGTCTACGCGGACTACGGCATCCCTGGATTCTGGAACGGCTGCGGCGCGAGCCTCATCATGGTCATCAACCCGACGATACAGTACGCAATCTACGAGTGGCTGATGGCGCGGACGCTCCGGGAGAGGCGGCGCCAGCAGCCGTCGACGTTGCACGTCTTTCTCTGCTCGAGCGTCGCCAAAGCGGGCGCAACGCTCTGCACGTACCCGATGCTGACCATCAAGACGAGGATGATGTCGGCCCGGCGAGACGACCAGTACAGCAGCGTGCTTGACGCCGTCAAGAGCATCCAGGAGCGGGAGGGGTTGGCCGGGTATTATCAGGGTATCGAGACCAAGATTCTCCAGAGCATTTTGGGCGCCAGCGTGCTGCTCATGATCAAGGAAAAGATCACAGCGAGCGTTCGCGGCGGCCTGCTCAGGCGCTGAGGTGAGAAGAGAAAAACGCAGCGATTCTCGCACAGAGTTTTGTTCCGTCAGTCGCTTTGATACAAACCAAACAGGAACACGTTTTCGTTCTCCGTCTGTACGCTTGGAACGAACGGCGCCGAATACGCCACGATGAGCACAGCATGGGGAGGTGCGGCGACGGCCGGAGGGGCCGGTGGGGCGTCCGCGTGGGCCGATGAGGTGGAAGATGCGGCCAATGGTACGTGTGGAATCGTTGTCGTGCAACAACCGGGAGAATCGAGGGCTCGCGGGGCAGGAAATGGTCGAGATTCTCACCGAGCCTCTCAATCCGCAGGTGACTCGTCGGTCATTCAGGCGAACGACCCGGTGTTGAGCAGCGCGGCCAAGGAGGAGTCGTTTCCGGCGCTTGGGGCCGAGTTTCCGTCGCTCGGAGCGGCGAAGGAGAAGAAGAAGAAGAAACAGACCATGTCGCTTGCGGACTTCCAGTCGACTGGGTCTGGGCGCAGCTCGAGCTTCGGCAGGCTTCCGACTGGGCCGTCGTCTCGTGTGGATATGATGTCGCTGCCGACTGGGCCGCGTGCGAGGGTGGAGGGGGAGGAAGGCGATGACGTGGGGATGGGGGGCGCCTTCAGGGGGTACGGCGGGGATCGGGACGGCGGGAGGGGGCGGTATGGGGACAGGGACGACGAGAGGCGCGAGCGTCGCGAGGACATGATGCAGCCATCCAGAGCCGACGAGGCGAGTGACTGGGGCGCGGAGAGGAAATTCGTGCCGTCCGACGGGGAAAGGCGAGGCGGGTTTGGCGGGGGCGGTGGGGACAGGGGGGGCGGGGATGGTGGTCGTGACGGCGGGTATGGTG
>Ga0181584_10000601_pt1 | contig 25931 bp, 18 predicted proteins | sample 071ome_30_FD_132462 | JGI IMG/M metagenome (GOLD analysis project Ga0181584, IMG submission 132462) | Coastal salt marsh microbial communities from the Groves Creek Marsh, Skidaway Island, Georgia - 071406AT metaG (megahit assembly) | ecosystem: Environmental > Aquatic > Marine > Intertidal... | reverse complement strand
GTCTTTCACCGAATTGATGCGCAGGCACTCCAAAACTCCCAGTTCGGGTAACTCAAGATAACCGTAGGCATCGACGTCAAAGGATTGAACTTCGGTGTAAACAGCGGGAATGCCGAGCAGGGTGTTGGGGTATTCTGCGGTGGTGGTCCAACTGTCCCCGTAGTTGATCTGAGCGGGAAAATCGATAATGGGAAGCGTGAATTTGGTGGACGGATCGTCAAATTGCACGTTGATGATCCAGAATCCAAAAACCTTGCGCCCCAGGTTCTGGACTTCGTCGAACATGATGTAGGTGTAGTCTCCAGGTTCGCTCTCTCGGAAGGAACGTTCTGCTATGGATGCCTCCTCAAAATCATGCCAGACGATGGTGTTTTCCCGTTCGATATAGTCGTAGCGGTATATTTCATCGGTGGGACCTTCCGTGAAATCCCAATAGTGAGGCCCTCCAGAATCGCCGATCCGTCCAGCGACCGTGACGGGAAACCGATCCAGCAAGGCCGGAGGTTGATTGGCGTAGGCGCGATAGTATTCCCCCGGCTGATTGAACATGTCGTCCGAGGTGATGGTGATCTGGGCTTGGCAGCTTGCGTAGGTCGTCAGACCCATCAGCAACCGTAGGTAGAAGTTTTTCATCAGGTCCCTTTCTGTAGATTTCGGAGTAAACGATCCTTCGGGAAGCGAATGAACGGTGCGATGTATTTACATTGTGTTTACATCATGGCTTTCTCAGGAGCAAGCAAATTCTCTCTCAACCTTATTGAAAGATGGATTGCAAGGAGCCATCTTGCATCGGCATGAGGAACTTGAGGTCATTCGCCTTGAGTTAAAACAGAGCATGTTTGATGCTAGAAAACAGAAAAGAATATCTTGATTCATACGACAAACTCCTCCGCCAACTGATCGATTCGGCCAGATCCTTTTCGATGGAAGGATGGCGCTCCTGATGGTTGCCCTTTCATCCGAACGTGCCTTCGCTTTGAGGGACGCGCCCCTCTTGTCCTAAAAAAAATCCCAAGAAAAACACCATGAGACAGTTTATGTCCTATGGTGACCTGCAGGATGCTTCTGTATGAAATGGAATGACGAACAACTGGAGCTGGGCCTTTCCCACCGACGCAGCTTTCACCGTAACAAGTATTCTCATCGTCGCATGCAACGCGCCACTTGGTGGTTTGAGCAAATGAAGAAGGCCGTCGATGGGGCAAGGAGTTGGAATGACCCGTGCGAAGTGACATTGACAGACCACCCTCGATTCACTCTGTCCGATTCCGGTGCACGTCACCCTCTCGCGGAGCAGCGCTTTGAGACAGTCACCGAATGAGCATCCCGGCTCAAAAAAACCGGTGGTAATCCCCCTCGCTTTTTGGCTCAATGCCCTTCATGAAGTTTGGTATCTGCAATGAGATCTTCAAGGATTGGTCTTTTGAAAGAGCTTTCGAGTATGTGAAGCAAACCGGGTACGATGGGATCGAGATCGCCCCTTTCACCTGTGCGCCCTACGTCACGGATGTTTCTTTGCAGCGCCGTGCTGAGATCAAGGATCTTGCGGCCAAAAATGAATTGGAAATCACGGGGATTCATTGGGTCCTGGTTCAGGCTGAAGGAATGCACATGACGCACCCGGATGAGTCCGTCCGGGGGCGAACCCAGCAATATTTTCGGGACTTGGTCGCCTTCTGTCGCGATCTGGGAGGGAAGTCCATCATCGTGGGCTCCCCCCAACAACGTAATCTTGAGCCAGAGGTGACACTGGAACAGGCCACTTCTTGGGCGAGCGAAGTGTTCCGTCCTGCCGTCGGAGATGCCGAGGATCATGGCATTACGATCTGCTTCGAGCCTCTGGCTCCTTCAGAGACCAATTTCATGAACACGGCTTCCGAGGCGATTGAGTTTATCGAGCGTCTGCCTTCTCCTGCCTTCAAGATCATTCTCGACGTCAAGGCCATGTGTTCCATGGGGCAACCGATTCCCGATATCATCCGTCAATCAGCACCGCACTTTGCCTATTTTCACGCCAATGATGCCAATTTGAAAGGGCCCGGTTTTGGCGAGGTCGATTTCGTACCCATTGCTCAGGCTCTCAAGGAAGTCTCCTACGACGGTTATGTTTCAGTAGAGGTTTTCAAGTTTGAGGAAGGTCCGGAGGTCATTGCGAATGAAAGCCTCAGCTATTTGAAACAATCCTTTTCCTGACGCATGAAGTCGCAACGGGCTCCTTGCAGGAGCCCCTCTGAGGCGCGTGCCATGTGGCAACTGGCCCTGCCTATCATGGCAGGGCTGGTCGGACAAACCCTCATAGGGATTGCCGACACGGTGATGGTGGGTGCCGTTGGGGTGGAGGCCTTGGCTGCGGCCTCCCTTGTGGTCAACTTGTTTCATCTGCCTCTTGTCTTTGGCTTTGGCATGCTTTCCTCTATTGCCGTCCATGCCTCCCATGCTTACGGTGCGGAAGATCGTTCACGATTGCTCGCCACATGGCGGGCTGCTCTCAGGTTGACCTGGATCACTTCCATACCATTGGCCGGTCTCTTGATGTGCTGTCGCTGGATCCTTCCGTGGATGGGACAACCTGCCGACGTTGTGGAAGCTGCGGGCCCTTATCTCTGGTGGGTGGCACCCAGCATCATTCCTCTGTTTTTCGGATTGGCGGAAAAACAATTCTGTGAGGCCCTGGATCGGCCGTGGATACCGACCTTCATCATGCTTGGTGGGGTGGTTTTGAATATCGCCCTGAACGCCTTGTTGATTCAAGGTAGGCTGGGCTTCCCAGCGATGGGCTTGCAGGGCGCTGGAGTGGCGACGTTCATTTCCAGATGTGTGGTTGCCCTGGTTTTGTGGGGATGGATGATGAAGGCCCCTTCCATGGCACAGTGGATACGCGGGGAGACGCTGGCGAAAATCCAGAGACCCATCTTCACGGCATTGCTTCAACTGGGCACTCCGGTGGCCTTTCAGCATTTGCTGGAAATGGGTGTTTTTGCCTTGGGCGCCTTCATGATGGGGTGGATTCACGCCGATGCTCTGGCAGCTCATCAGATTGCCTTCACCTGCGCGAGCACGACCTTCATGTTTTCCCTGAGTCTGGGGATGGCCGCTTCCATCCGGGTTGGACAAGCCCTGGGAGCGGGTGAAGTGCATCGAGTCCGACGGATAGGGTTGCTTGCCATGGGGCATACGGTCCTCATCATGTCCACCTTCGCCATTGTTTTGTTGATGCAAGGCCCGACCTTGGCGGGTTGGTTTGTGGATTCGGTGAAGGTCACCACTCTGGCGGTTCAATTATTGACGGTGGCGGCTGCGTTTCAGGTGTTCGATGGTTTGCAGGTGGTTGCCATCTGCATCCTCCGTGGCATGCAGGACGTTCGTATCCCTGCTACCTTGGCGATTCTGGCTTATTGGCTGGTCACCGCTCCACTGGGGTATGTTCTTGCCTTTGTGGTAGGCATGGGCGCGATGGGTATTTGGATAGGATTTGCATCGGGGCTTGCAGTGGCCGCCATGGGTTTGATCGGGCGTTTTCATCTGCTGGCGGTCCGGGATGCAAGCCAATGATTGTCTCCTCCCGGCTGCATGCTAGGATGGTGTTATGAGAAAGATGCAGCGGCGGTTGTGGATTGGATGCCTGGCATGGTTACTTTATGCTTCAGCAATGATCGCTCAGTCTTCGTCTCTCATTCAAGAGGGGGAAACCTTCCCCAGCCTTTGGTTTCCATCCATGACCGATGGCGTCCCTCAGCATCTGGAGCAATGGAGGGGGCAAAAGGTTGTCGTGCATCTTTTCGCTAGTTGGTGAGCAGGCTGCCGCAATCACGTGCCCGGGTGGCACGCTCTTACCGAACCCCATCGCAAAGCAGGCCGTCTCAAGGTCGTAGGCATCATTCAGGAGCAACATCCGGATCGTTGTGCTTTGTTCATGCAGTGGAAGCAAATGGATTGGCCCGTTTGGTTGGATGCCCTGAATCTGCTGCAACTCCCCGCGGTACCTTATACCTTGCTGGTGGATGAGGATGGGCGCATTGAGTCGGTGAATCCAACCCAAGAGACCTTTTTCGCATTTATGGAAAAGCCACCACGGAAGAGGGAGCTTTATTCCAGCCAACCATTGGATCGTTCACCTGAATGGAAGATGCCCCGACTTCCTTCTGATGAGGCATTGGAGGTCTCCGCATGGCTTGCAGCAGGCCAGGGATTCTTTCAAGGGTCTTGGTCGTCCCACTCCATGACCTGTTTGAAGGCTTTCCAGCAAGCGTTGTTGCTTGAGCCGGAGAATGGTTGGATTCATTTTCGACTGGGTGTGGTCTATGGACGCTTGTTTGACGAGGACCCCTCCAAACCCATGCCGCTGTTTGCCAGGGCCATCTCGCATTGGAAGCAGGCCTTGGCATTGGATCCCAATCAATACATCTGGAGGAGGCGCTTGCAGCAGTATGGCCCACGATTGGACAAACCTTACGCTTTTTATGACTGGATCGATGCGGCGCGATCGGAATTGCTGGCACGTGGTGAGACCCCTGTACCTCTGAAAGTCGAGCCTTCTGGGGCCGAAATCGCCAAGCCGATCAAGGACGTGGATTTTGAGGTGACTGGTGCTTCCATGCCCGATCCCGATGGGCGCATCCAAAGGGCCGCCCCCGGCTTGATAGAGTGGAGTCATGTATCTGTTTCACATACCCAGCGCGAGCGTCGATCGATCCGTGTTCATATGCAATGGCAGCCGGCTGCCAACAGTTCAGTGGAATGGAACAATGAAGCCGAGCCTTTGACCTTCTGGCTTGAAGCAACTCCCGGATGGAAAGTGCAACCGGCTTCCATCCAAGTGCCCGGGCCACCCATGGACCACGATCGCGAGGTGCGATCCCTGGAATTCGAATGTCAGGCCTCGGAGGATGCAGCAGCACTGGAAATTCGTGGGGTGGCCTTATTCTCTATCTGTGAGTCTTCCGGTGGCCCTTGTCTCTATCGGCGGCTGGATTGGGTGCTCAGCCATGCGGACCTGTTCCCGCGGCAAGTATCGCCTCTTCTCCCATGAAGCTGCCTATCCTTAAGGGATCCTTGAACACTTCTTCAGGTCAGTAATCTTCAAGATGCGAAAGGTCCGGGTAAGCGTCATGAAAGGCCTCGAACCATGCTTCTTCTCTTGCTGTAAAGGTGCGTCTCTCTCCATGGAGGTCAATGGACACGGATTGGGCATGCAGAGCCTGATAAGGAAGCAGCAAGTTGGCACGATCGTCATCGCTAAGAGTGCCATCGACCAGAGAAAGGTAATATCGCTCATCCAAGCCATAGAGTTTGTCGCCCACAATCGAATGACCTATGGACTGCAAGTGAATTCGAATCTGATGTTTCCGCCCTGTCAGAGGGCAAACCTCCAGCAGGCTGTAGGGCTTTCCTTCTCGCTCAAATCGTTTCAGGACTCGAACATGCGTCGAGGCGGGTGTGCCATCTTCACATACAGTGTCCTTGACATAAACCGCACTGCTTAGGTCTTTTCCAAGTGAGGCATGGATCTCGAAGGTGTCTCTTGCGGGCCAATCCAAGACCAGCGCACGATAGGTTTTGACCACCGAGCGTGATTCCCACTGACGCGCCAGGAGCCGAGCCGTTTCCTTGTCCTTGGCGATCAGAACCAGTCCGCTGGTTTCGCGGTCCAGTCGATTGATCATGTGTGCACCCGTTGCTTCGGAGGGAAGATAAAGTCGGACACGACTGATCAGACTGGAGTAGATGTCTCCTTTGGTTGGATGACAGACCAGATCGGCAGGCTTGTGCACGACCAGAAGGGACTCATCCTCGAAGAGGACTTCGAACAGGCGATCGCGTTCCATGGAGTTTGATTCGATGCTCGAAGGAGTTCTCAGGCTCCCAAGGGATAAGCCCAGGGTGTGCGATAGGAGCGCTTCATCAGGGAAAGGGCCTCTGGATCGCCTAGAATGATTTCTCTGGAGCCGTCCCACTGAAGGCTTCTTCCCAGTCTGTAGGAAATCATTCCCAACATGGGAAGCACACTGGACCGATGGGATGATTCCATCCCTGCAACAGGCTGCTTTCCGTGATCCATAGCATCCATGAAGTCACGCCATAGAAGCGTGAGATTGTGTCCATCCTGTTCATGATCAAAGGAAGGTTCCTGGTGCACAGGAGATTTCGAGGACTGACGTGGGTAAAAGGTCCATCCGTCACGCCAGCCCATGTGAAAGACACCTTCGCTTCCGTAGAAGTAGGCTCCGATACGATGGTTTTCCTGAGGGCTGCCCGCATATTTACGGTGCTCCCAGATAGCCGTGAAAGATTCAAAGGAGAAGGTCACGGTTTGTGTGTCGGGTGCATCGGTGGTGGAACCGTTCTTCGGGTCAAAGACAGGAGGGCCCGAGATGGGGCGGCCTCCAGTGGAGAAAATGGTTTTGGGATAGGGTTCTTCACTCCACCAAAGCATTTGATCGATCCAGTGAACGCCCCAGTCCCCCAAGGTTCCGTTGGCGTAGTCGAGAAAATGACGCCATCCTCCCGGGGTTAACTTGCGGCAGTAGGGTCTCAACGGGGCAGGCCCACACCATCGATTCCAGTCCATTCCTCGGGGCGCCTGGCTGTGGGCGCTGGGCTCTTCAGGACCCGACCCGCTGCTGTTGACAAACATGCGAACCATTCCGATGCGCCCCACGCGTCCTGATTTGAGAAAATCCATCCCTGAGACATGGTGTGGGCCAATGCGGCGATGAAGACCTACCTGAACCGTCCGTCCGGTCTCTTGAGCCACTTTGAGCATGGCCTGGCTTTCACCTATGGTGTGGCTGGTCGGCTTCTCGACAAAGACGTGAGCACCCATCTTCATGGCTGCAATGCTGGGAAGGGCATGCCAATGGTCCGGAGTGGCGACAATGACGATTTCAGGCTTTTCCGACTCGAACATGTCCTGATAATCCCGGTAGATCCCAGGCCTTTGGCCCGTTTGCTGCTCCACCTCATCCAGAGATGCCTGCAGTGGGCGCTCATAGACATCGCACAAGCCAACGACCTTGCATCTTCCTGAAGCCATGGCTTCCTGAAGGATGTTCATGCCCCACCAGCCGCAGCCCACAAGAGCCGTGCGCCGCATGCGCGGCTCAGCGCTGCGGGCGTAGGGTGCCATCCCTAATAGCAAGCTTGCCTGCAGCCCGCGCTGAAGAAAGTCACGTCGTGTTTTCATGAATCGGTTGGAATGAGGATTGGGTGATTCTGCTGACAGATGTCTTTGCCGGATGCATCAGGGCCTCAAGTCCAGGCAGACAAGTCGTCCGTCTGAATTGCGTGCGTAAAGCAGTCCTCCTGAGAGCACGGGGACAATCCAGCACTTGCCATCGAGAATCTGCGCACGCGCACTGGGTTCAAAGGCTGTGATCGAGACGGGTGCGATGATCAATTCACCTTGTGCGCTCAACACGATGAGATGATCTCCTGCCGCACTGAGGGCGCCGTATTTGAAGGTGTCCTCTTCCCAGGCCACCTCGCCGGTCTCTCGGTGGACGCACTTGAGTGCTGCACGCGAACCGCCATCCCCATCAAAACCGAACAAATAATTGTCGATGAGAATGGGAGCATTCTGTTGTGTGCGCAATTCTCGGTTGGTCCAACGAACCGTTGTCTCTTCTCCTTTGACCTCGTAGACCCCATGGCCCTTTCCATAGCCTGACCCAATCCAAATTTCATTCCCCACAATGATTGGATCCGCCGCATTCACTCCGTATCGGGTCGGCCATCGGATTTCCCATGTCTTTTTGCCCGACATCACATCGGCCGCCAGAAAACAATCTTCGTTGCTCAAGGCGACATAGGTTGTGCCCTCCCAAGTGAAGGGCAGGGGAGTGGAGTAGCCGCTGGCCTCCTTGTTGGAAAGCCAGAGAGTTTTGCCGGTTGTTTTATCCAGCGCCATTCCGGCGCCTCCAGCATTGAGCAGGAGTCGCTCTCCTAGGATCAGAGGAGATCCATTGAACCCCCAGTCAGGCAAGGTCAGTCCTTCTTCCTTCTCAATTTGACGCTGCCACAGAATGTCACCGCTTTTGGCGTTGAGACAAAAGAGATCTCCCCATTTACTGATGGTGTAGAGCCGATCTCCGTCGATGGTGGGCGTGGACCCTGGCCCCCCTTGGTAGAACTTTGCTCCCAGCTTACTTGTGTAACTGTGTTTCCATCGGACCGCTCCTGTGGCGCTATCAAGCGCCACCAAGGTATCCTGATCATCGGCATGCCCCAAGGTGTAGGCAAGGCCATGTGCTGTTGAAATGCTGGAAAAGCCGATGCCGACTTGAACCTCCCAAAGCTTCTTGGGGCCTTCTTTTGGCCATTGTTTGACCCATTGGGTTTCCTTGGAAATTCCGTTGTGATCGGGACCGCGGAACATTGGCCAATCCAGGGCATGGGTGTGATGGGCATACTGGGTTACCAGGGCCAGAACGACGATCATGAAGGAGGGTTTCTTTGTCATATCTATCGGAAGCTTGGGGGCCATACTGACCTCAAATCACGACGCATACAAGCGGACAATCCTGCAGCCAGATGCCTCTGGTAGGTTTTTCCAAGCGATGGGCGAAGGCGGGGGAATGAGATTGATTTGCTTTTGGCTTTGCAGGATGATCATCACTTCATCCCTTGCAACTGTAACCAGGTGAGAAAGAACCCTCGATGAACCCTGCTTGGAGTGCTCTGCTTTCCCTCTGTCCCATAGGCGTCGTGATCCTTCTTCTGGTAGGCTTCCGATGGCCTGCCAGCCGAGCTATGCCTTTTTCCTATGTCACCGTCGTATGGCTGGCGCTGGGAGTATGGAAGATCCCGGGCTTGCAGGTCGTGGCTGCGAGTCTCAAGGGGCTGGTCGTCGCGGCTAGCCTTCTTTACATTATTTTCGGGGCTATTTTGCTGTTGCATACGCTTCAGGAGAGCGGTGCCATCAGGGTGATCCGCGAGGGGTTTACCGGGCTTTCCCCCGACCCCCGCATTCAGGTGATTCTCGTTGCCTGGTTGTTTGGCTCGTTCATCGAAGGGTCCGCTGGTTTTGGAACCCCTGCGGCGGTGGCCGTTCCTCTTCTGGTGGGCTTGGGGTTTCCAGCCATGGCCGCGGTCGTCTCCGGCATGATCATTCAATGCACACCTGTTTCCTTTGGTGCTCTGGGTACGCCGATTTTGGTAGGAGTCTCCACCGGCCTTTCAGGGGATGAGTCGGTGGCCTCCTGGGCCGTTGGGGCGGATTTCGTGACAGCTGAAGGTCAACCGGACATGCCGTTGATTCTTAAAGAGGTGGGGTGGCGAGTGGCCGTCCTTCATGCTGTGGTTGGAACCGTGATCCCTCTTTTTCTGACGGCGACCATGACTCGTATGTTCGGACCCCGTCGTTCCTTTGGTGAAGGGCTTGCCTGTTGGCCATTTGCCCTGGTGGCATCTCTTTCCATGACCTTGCCCTATACGCTGGTCGCCTATGTGCTGGGGCCGGAATTTCCCTCGCTACTGGGTTCCCTGGCAGGTCTTTCCTTCATGGTCTGGTGTGTGCGGCGTGGTTGGTTCATGCCTCCTGGGTCTTCGGTCTGGACCTTTGGCCCTCCCGCCCACTGGGATTCCGACTGGCTCGGAGAGAAGGGTGGGATCCTTGAATCGGCGCCCACTTCCCGGCCCATGTCCCTCTGGCGCGCCTGGTTTCCTTACCTTCTGGTGGCGGGCCTTTTGGTTTTAACCCGCCTGAAGTTTCTGCCACTGGTGAGCTGGCTTCGCTCGGTCAAGCTGGAATGGCAGCACATTCTGGGCTCCGAGCTGGGGGTTGCCATTGAGCCTCTTTACCTCCCAGGCACTCTGTTTATCGTGACCTCAGTTGCCACCTTCTGGCTCCATCGCATGTCCGCAAAGAATTATCTGCGGGCCGTGAAAACCTCTGCCGGCACCATGGCCAAGGCTTCGGTGGCCCTGGTCTTTACCGTGCCCATGGTACAGGTGTTTTTGAATACGGCTGACGGGGCTGCGGGTTTACTCAAGATGCCCAATGCCCTGGCCCTAGGAGTGGCTTCGTCGGTAGGATCTGCATGGCCCTTGTTTGCGCCACTCATTGGAGGCTTTGGTGCGTTCGTTGCCGGTAGCAATACCGTCAGTAACATGACCTTCAGCTTGTTTCAATTTGGGGTTGGGGAGCAAATTGGCTTGGATCCCTTATGGGTGGTGGCCTTGCAGGCAGTGGGGGGGGCGGCAGGGAACATTATTTGCGTGCACAATGTTGTGGCTGCTTCAGCCGTGGTGGGGTGTTTGGGCAAGGAGGGTCAGATCATTCGCCGCACCGCCGTGATATTCCTTTACTACGCCTTGTTTGCAGGGGCCTTGGGGTATGCCTTGCTTTGGTGGCCTCAGCGCGGAGTACTGAATCTGGGAGCCTGGATCGCGCTTGGGATGGTCACCGCTATCGTGCTATGGGTGCGGCATCATCTGGGGCGTCGCTGAAGCTTTCCTGGGTCCATGGAACCACGCGATGGAGGCTGCTTCGACCCGATGCCACATCCGCATGAGCCCTCACAATCTTCCGGTGTCACGGCCCCCTTAGCCGCCTTCCACGTGCGTTGGATCCACAACAACAGGGCCACTAGAACGCAGATCAGGGTGATCCAACTTTGAAGTTCCGGAGTCATCGCGTGCTCATGCAAAGCCAAGCCATCCGCCGACCTGATAAACCAACAGAGAGGCCACAGAGGCCGTCAAGGTCATGTAGGCAAACTGGAACAGCGGCCACTTCCACCCATTGGTTTCTCGTTTGACCACAGCCACCGTACTGAGGCATTGCATGGCAAACACATAAAATACCATCAAGCTCAGGCACACTCGAGGTGTGTAAACCGGTGTTCCATCAGGTCGTTTTTCTGAGCGCAGACGATTTCTCAGTGGTTTGATGTCTTCAGAGTCTTCTACGGAGTAAATGATCGACATGGTGCTCACGAACACTTCCCTGGCTGCAAAAGAGGCCACCAGACCAATGCCGATCTTCCAGTCAAAACCCATGGGCTCAATCGCAGGCTCCATCCAGTGTCCGATTTTTCCAGCCAGGCTTTTTTCCATGGCGATCGCTGGATCGGCATCGCCAGACTTGGGGTAGGTGACGGCTGCCCAAAGCAGGATCGAGATGGTCAGGATAACCGTTCCAGCTCTCCTGAGAAACAGTCGAGTGCGTTCCCACATGTGCCAGAGAATGGCGGTCCAGGCGGGCCACTTGTAGGCGGGTAACTCGAGAATCATGGGTGCACCTTCTCCCTTGAGGAGGGAGCGGTTGAAAAGCCAGGCGAAGAAAAAGGCGCCGCCAATGCCCAAGGCATACATACCGAGGAGAAAGCCGACCTGAGTCATCCATGGAATGTCCTCTGTTGGGACCAAGGTGGCGATCATCAGCAGATAAACCGGCAGACGGGCCGAGCACCCAGCCAGTGGAGACACCAGGATGGTGATCAGTCGGTCTTTGGGGTCATCAATGGTGCGTGTGGCCATGACGCCGGGTACCGCGCATGCATGAGAGCTCAGCAAAGGCAAAAAGGACTTTCCATTGAGCCCGACGCGGCTCATCAATCGATCCATCATGAAGGCGACGCGGGCCATGTATCCCGTGTCTTCCATGAAACCGATGAAGAAAAAGAGAATCAGTATTTGAGGAAGAAAAACGACGACCCCACCCACTCCGGCGATCACGCCATCGGTCATCAGTGCTCGCAAGTCACCTTCCGACATGTTGGACGCTACCTGAAGAGCGGCCCATTCAAAGAAGGTTTCAATCCATCCCATGGGGCCATCGGCCACTTTGAAAATCAGGGTGAAAAGCAACCCGAGAATGCCCAGAAGGACGGCCCATCCCCAGATGGGATGCAGCAGGTATTGATCGAGCCTGTCACTCAGGGAAACCCCTTCTTCCTCGTGTCGTTGGACCGTTCGTTGAACGATCTGGTGAATCAGATCATACCTGGAGGCAACCAATTGGTCTTCCCAGCCGGGATGACTGGCATTGAGTGACTGGCGTTCCGCCTGGATGGCATTGTATTGGTGATCGGAAAGGCCGCCATGCAGGGGATCTCGATCGGAGAGGAGATAAAGGGGTTCCAGTAGGTTTTTTTCACCCTGCAGGATCTTGGTCTTACGGAGCTTTTCCCAGCTTTTCTCAAGGCTCTCCTGTAAATTGTCTTCAAGAGACACGCCACTGGTCGGAATTTTTGGGGCATGCTGGGCCATGGCATGCTTGAGCTCGACGAGTCCTTCCCGTCGGGAGGCACTCATGGGAATCACTGGGATCCCACCAAACGCTTCGGCAAGGAGGGTAGTGTCCACTGAAGTCTGGCGATCCCGAACCATGTCCATCATATTCAATACCAAAATACATGGAAGCTGCAGCTCCATGATCTGGGTGGCAAGGTAGAGGTGCCTTTCGAGATTGGTTGCGTCCAGGACAATGACCACGCCTTGGGGGCGAGGCGTGTCCTTGCGCCTGCCGAGCAGGACATCCCTCAGGACGGATTCATCGGGAGAACGGGCATGAAGACTGTAGGATCCTGGAAGATCCAGAATGCGTATTTTCTCCCCATGGTTGAGAAAACATTCTCCTTCCTTTTTTTCAACCGTTACTCCTGGGTAATTTCCCACTTTTTGCTTCAGGCCCGTCAGGGCATTAAACAGAGTGGTCTTCCCGCAATTTGGATTGCCAACCAAGGCAAAATAAGAAATGGATCCAGCACTGCAGCCAGTTGCGGAAGCTTCGGGTGGCAAGGCGTCCTTCATGGGAGTTCAGCAGGCCTCATTTCAATCTGCTTGGCTTCGTTAGCTCGCAATGAAATCAGGCTGCCGCGCACGGATATTTCGATGGGATCTCCCAGCGGTGCTCGTCGGATGATCTTGATGGTCGTTCCCGGAAGAAGTCCTAGTTCTCTCAAACGAGTCATGGAGGTGTCCCCTGAAGGGATCGACGCAATCACAGCGCTGGTTCCTTGTTCCAGGTCACTCAGGCGTTGGATCTCATCCATGAAAGAAACTAGCTGGAAGAGGGACTGACCAGGATGGAGTCAGCAACTTGACGGCTGAGACAAACTTTGGCCCCGCAAACCTGACAGAGCATCGCACCGTTGTTGTTCAGGACTTGGACTTCGGAGAGCTCGCAAAAACCCATCTCCCTGAGGCGATTACAGAAAGATTCCTGACCTTGGAGGTGACGCACCCGGACTTTTTCTCCTCGATTGAAACGATTGAGTTTCGACCAGTTAGAGGCGTCGGTTGGTTGATCTAGGGTAGCTTGCATGTCGTCCTGACTCATTACACCTTATTGAGATTGTGTCTCATTTGCAATAAAAAATCGGGCATGGATGGAAGCTTTTGAATTTTTAACGGCTCATAGGTCTTTTCAAAGCTCTTGAATGTTGGCTTAGTGCTTGATCAGCGCCTCTTTTTTCCTATATTTCCGCGATGTCCACATCTATTCAACCCAAGAAGGATTATGGTTTTACCTTGATTGAATTGCTGGTTGTCATCGCCATCATCGCCATCCTGGCTGGCATGCTTCTTCCGGCTCTCTCCAAGGCCAAGACCAAGGCTCAGGGGATTAAATGCATGAGCAATAATAAGCAGTTGGTTCTGGGGTGGACCCTTTACTCAGTAGACTATGAGGATCGCTGCGCCAATAATTTCACCATTCCTGGCACTGAGCAGGCCATCACTTCGGGAATGTTCAATAACTGGGTGAACAACATCATGACGTGGGGAGCAGGCGGTTCGGTGGGTGACCGCAGTGTGACCAATCGCCTTTGGGTCAGGAATGGGGTGCTGGGGCAATACACCGATGGTGCTGTTGGCATCTATAAATGCCCAGCCGATCACTTCTTGAGCCAGGCACAGAAAAAGGCTGGTTTCCAGGAGCGATTGAGAAGCAACTCCATGAATGCCCTCTTTGGCCGATCGAACAATGACAAGAATGACAACACCGTGCGCGGTAAAAGTTGGGCTTTCGGTGGGCGCTACCGTCAATTCATCAAGACCACGGACGTCGTCCAACCCAGCATGACTTATCTGACCCTGGATGAGCATCCGGATTCGATCAATGATGCCTTCTTTATCACGGATCCAAACGCCAACAACTGGCAGGATCGACCCGCATCTTATCACAACGGTGCTGCTGGATTTTCCTTTGCCGACGGGCATGCCGAGGTGCATAAATGGCTCAGCGATTCCTCCAAATATCCTGTTCAATTCACCTATGGCAGTGCCAAGCCTTTTGATGCCGCAGGCAAGCGCGACATTGCCTGGTATGGTGAGCGTATTCAGCTCATTCCTTACCGTTGAGCGCTGCACCCTTCCCTTGGGTGGAGTCAGCTCTAGGGTAACCCGTGGGCACATACTGGTTGATACCCAATCCCTCAAGCGTCTCTTGTGTGCCGTCTGGCCATCGAATCGTGGCCTGATCCACCCTTTGGGCTTCCCCCAAGCCAAAGTGGATGACTGAAGGATGCTGCGTGCGATACGAGTCTCCTGAGCTAATAGTGGCTACCCGATTCATCCCCCCCGCTTTCACCTGAATCTGAAGACCCAGGCTTGAGGGAATCCCAGCCCCTCTTTGCGGCTGGAAGCCAATCCAATTCCCTTTTCGAGGGATGCGGTTTAAATACACCCGGAGGACTTGCCTGGCATCCGGCCAGGTTTCAAAATGTGTGAACACCAAATCCTGGCGTCCATCCTGATCAAAATCAGCGCTCCCGACGTTGCGGGCATCCCATTGGGGGCCGACATGCCACAGAGGAGCGACATCCAACTCGGTTCCATCGAGGGTTCCTAGAAAAAGCCGATTGCTTTCATAGCCCCCATAAGACATCCCTCGCCCTCGCGTGCGTTCAAACTTCTGCTTGAAATACAGGTAGGCATCGGAGTCCTTTTCCGAATCAGCGAGAAATGCGTCGTGAAGCCAATACTCCGATTCGTAGTCACGGACACTTTGGCGACTCTCCAGTCCATTGGCGACGTAAACATCGACCCTTCCGTCCAGATCAAAGTCCGCACTGGTGCATCCCCATGCCCATCCGGCCAGGATCACGCCCTCCTGCTGCTGGCGTTGGGTCCACGCACCTTCCCCTTTAGAAAGGAACAAGCGATTGCCGAATGTCATGCTCGTGCGCAGGCCTGGGTCGGTTCCCAACCCTTCCCGGTGGATCCCCAGATGATCCAGGCGACGGACGGTGGGAGAGGTCATGCCAACCATGAGAAGATCCAGACGGCCATCGCGGTTGAAATCGCTGAAGCTATGGGCCATGCCAAATCCATGCGTCTCCTCTTCAAGCTCCTGGTTGGACCATTCCCATCGGCCATTCCCCTGATTCAGGTAAAGATCCACGCCGGCAAAATCACTGACCACCACTACATCCAACCCATTGCGGTGATCCAGGTCGACCAGGGAGGCGCTGTAGACACGCCGATGACGTCGCGACGTCAAACCGCTGGATGAGGTGATGTCCTCAAATGTAAAATCACCCTTGTTTTCCAATAAGTAGAAGGGGTAGCCATCGTTGGCATCGTGAAACGGTGTCGGCAAGGTCCCCCCTTCATAGGGAATGCGGTATTGACCCATGAACAAATCAAGATCGCCGTCCTGGTCGATATCCCCCGCGCTCAGCACCATGGGATAATGGATGGACTCGTCACTCTTGCGAATCGGGATCTCGTATTGATCAAAGACACCTTCCTGGCTTCCGGGGGAGACAAACAAACCTTGGTGTTTGTGATAGATGAAATCCAGACCTCCGTCACCGTTGATGTCCGCCAGCAAAGCCGTGGAGAGCAGACCAGGTGAGAAGGCGCAGAGAGGCGAAGAGTGGAAGGTCCCATTCTGAAATCGGAACACCAGATTTTTATTGGCAAGGACGATTTCCGGAGTTCCATCTCCTTCCAAATCGGCGATCAGTAATGGATCGATGGAATCAGCGTTGGTGGGCGGTTGAATGTATCGGGACAGTGCTGGGAGCCACGGACTTGCGCCCTGCCATCTCAATGCTTTCAATCCGCTGGCATCGATCCGTTGGATGCGGTTGGCACCCTCTTCAGAAAAAGCCTTTTTCTGCCAATCAACCCATACGGGCCCGGTGATCCACATGCGATCGTTGGCTTGCTTTCGATCCAGACTGACTCGGAAGTGAAAAAGGCTTTTGGCAGGTTCGGATGCATGGCTGGGACTGAATTGTTGGTGGCGTATTTCGATGGTTTCAAGCTCCCATCCATCATCGATCCATTGATCCAGCCAGGGAGCCCATTCATGGGGCTGGATGGTCGTTGTCTTGGAGCCAGGTAAATACTGAGTAAAAGAGGAAGCCAGGGGAGCAGGGCTCGCTTCCCAGTTGGGGCAAGCCGTTAGAGAAGGGCGCCATGCTTTCAAGTCGTTCCATCGATCCGAGCTCAGGCGAAGGGTGTCCCAGAGGTTTTCCATGGTTTTTCCAAGCTCTTGAGCCCTTTGCTCCTGAGCCCAGAGGGTTCGGTTCATCGCCTCCTCCTGTTCTTCCATGAACTGGAGATTTCTTAATGAAATCTCATTGATCATGGGGCGAGCTTGATTCGAGAGTCCCGAATCCGGTGTTGGATTCTCAGGATGGCAGCCAACCATCAGCCACAGGATCCCTGGCAGGAGGACAAAGCGCTGAAGAAAATGTGGGGTGCTCAGCATCAATAGCCTCATCATGAACCCATTTGTTGTGAGAACAAGGATCCATTGGGTCACCCCTCCGGTGCAGGGGTGACCTTGGTAGATCGCTGCTCGCTTCATGCGATCATGCGGTCTTATCAGACAATCGACCTTGTGGCTTTATGAGGGGAGCTTTTCCCGCTAGTCTGCGCGGCGTCAATGAGTCTAACGAACCCACAAGTCACCCACAATTGGATAGGTTCATCCATGAATTGGGTCATGCTTTGGTGCTGGATGGCATGTGTTTCAAGCTGTGTTCATCAGACGGCAAATCTGGAGCACGAACGCCATGTGGTGAAAGGGCTCGAGACTCCCTTGGATCGAAAGATCTCAAAGGAATGGCTCTCCCAGTGGGTTTCTTTTGGTGAAGGTTTGACTTCGGGGGGGACGCCGCCGGGAGAACCGGCGTTTGCTTTCCTGGCAAGAGAGGGCTATCGAACCATCGTCAGCGTGGATGGTGCACGACCGGAGCTCGAGTCAGCGCATCGGTATGGGCTGAGCTATGTTCATTTGCCCATGAGCTATGACGGAGTGGACCCATCGGTGGCGCTGGGTTTGTTTCGTGTCATGCAGCAATCGGATTCCCCGGTTTTCATTCACTGCCACCAAGGCCATCACCGAGGACCCACAGCTGCAGCGATCGCTTCTATGGCCAAGGGGCTTTGTAGCCAAGAGGAGGCATTGTCACGCATGGAGCTCGCGGGGACTTCGCCGGCTTATTCAGGTTTGTGGCGATCGGTCAGGTCCTATCAGCTACCGGAAAAGGGAACCCCAATGCCGATCCTTAGAGAAGCCGTAGCGGGAAATTTGCTCATCGAAGCCATGGTGACCCTGGATCGGGTGTGTGAATGGCTGGATGAAAGAGCCTCCTTCTCGGATGGCGCTGGATTTCAATCTCATGAGGCCGCATGCATGGAGCGCTTTGTGCTCATCAGGGAGGGGTTCATGGAAGCTTCGCGAGAGCCCGATGCCGTTCTGCCCTCAAGCCAAGCCGATTGGGAGGAAAGATTCCATCGAGCTCAAGATACGGTTGAGGACATTCTTCAGAGCATGAGGGATCGTCAGTGGGAGGGGGCGCTCTCAGGCTATCAAGAGCTCAAACGTCAATGCAGTCAATGCCATCAAACATATCGAGATGAGTAAACCTGCCAAGACCCTTGTCAGCTGGTGAGGATCTCAACTGCGTCACTCCAAAGCGGCGGGTTCGAAGTCGCCGGGATGGACCCATCCGGTACGAGGCCGTTCACCCGACATGTAGCGCTCGTAAAAATGAACGTTGCCTTCATTGACAAACGGATAGGAGTCAAAAACGTCGCCCTTTCCCAACATTCGGGGATCCTGGTGTTGAAGGAGATCTCTTTGCATGAGGTCCTTGAGTCGGTTGCTTGTTTCTTGATGTTCCGTCGACTCAGCGAGATTGTTCATGCAGTCTTCATCCATCGCCACATGGTAAAGTTCTTCCTCCGGGCGTTTTCCAAAGGAAAGTTCCCAAGAGGCAGTGGAGAGGCCCTTGCGCCGTGCTTCCAGGATTTGGGTCTTCAAGGGACTTCCGTCGCAGTTGAGGTAGCCTGTCTCCGGGTTGCCTGCGGGCCAGCGAGCGGGTTCAAAATTGTGCAAGTAGAGCCAATCTGAGGTGAGAATTCCTCGGATAGGGTAGCCCCAGTCATTGGGCCGTCCGATGTCATGTCGTTCCTTGCCGACAAGGACCCGGTTGCGCTCTGGGTTGATCTGCCCGGATCCTGAGGCCTTGAAAATATCGAACAGGCTGTGACCGCTCATGGCTTGCATGATGGGGCCCGGGGACTGGATGCCGGCTGCTTCTAGAAAGGTTGGGGCCAAATCCGTGAAATTCACGAAATCAGCGATGCGCCGACCGGATCCCTGGATGCCACCAGGCCAGCGTATGGCCAATGGAACGTGGTTGGAGTGCAGGTAGGCCTGTCCTTTGACTCTGGGGAAGGGCATGCCGTGATCGGAGGTGGCGACCACCAGCGTCTGATCCAAAAGTCCGCGATCTTCGAGCAGGCTTAAAATGCGTTCCAGATGATGGTCATAATGTTCGACCTCAATGGCGTAGTCCAACATGTCATTGCGGGTGATGTCATTATCTGGCCAGTAGGCAGGCACTCGACCGATCTGGTTCAGCTTCTTGCCAAGCCGAACCCCCGAACCATATTCATAACCGCGATGCGGTTCGGTGGTGCCGTACCAGAAGGCCCAGGGCTGCCCAGGCGTTTGCTCGTTGAGAAAGGTTTCAAAATTACTCGCGTAGTCATTGTGGCTGATCCCCGAGGCTTTTGGGCGGCGCTTGGCGCCTTGATAGGCCTTTCCGGTGATGAGGCGAGGCTTCCCAGACACGTCCTTGGCAGTGCCGGGCCCCCAGCCCTTGCCCGTATATCCGGTTTGATAGCCACTGGCCGAAAGTCTTTCCATGAAACCACCAAACTTGGGAGGAAATGGGCACACGTGGTTGGCAGCTTCCTCCAATTGCCAGGAATAGCGACCCGTGAGGATGGTTGCTCTGGATGGTGCACACTTGGCATTGGGTGTGTAGGCATGGTCAAAAAGCAATCCTTCCCTGGCCAGACGATCAAAGGCAGGTGTTTCCACCCATGAGCAGCCATAGGCACTGGCGTGGCCATAGGACCAGTCATCGGCAATGGCAAAGAGGATATGAGGTCTAGTGTTTTGTGCTGCTGCCGAGAGTCTGTTCCCACGGTTTTCAGTGAATACGACAAGGCATGCAAGGGTCAGAATCCAATGTTTCATGATCATGGGGCTTGGTAAGGGGTGGTGAAAGGTTAGGCCAGGACTTGTTGAACGACATGTCCCTGCACGTCGGTGAGTCGTCGGTCCAGACCATTGTGGTAAACGGTCAATCTTTCGTGATCATAGCCCAACAGGTGAAGGGCCGTGGCGTAAAAGTCCCAGACGGTAGTTGTGTCCACTTCTGCCCTCCGTCCGAAAGCATCGCTGGCCCCGTGGCTCACGCCCCCGCGGATGCCTGCCCCCGCCATCCAGCAGGTGAAGGCGTCTGGGTTGTGGTCACGGCCTGAAGTGCCATGCTGATGCGTGGGCATTCGCCCAAATTCCGTGGTCCATAACACCAGGGTGTCTTCCAGCAATCCCCGTTGCTCGAGGTCGGTGAGCAATGCGGCTGCCGGTTGATCCAGAATGGGGCAGTGGCGCTCATAGTCTGATTTGAGCGTCTTGTGCGCATCCCAATTCAGAAGGCCATCGACGCCACTGGCCCTAGAGGCACAGTAAAGGTTCACATAGCGCACGCCTCGTTCGAGCAAGCGCCTGGCTAAGACGCAATTGCGTGCGAAACCCGCCTTGAGAGGATTGGGATCATCCATGCCATAGAGCTTTCGAATGGAGAGGGGCTCACGGTTCAAGTCCGTGACCTCCGGGGCCGATAGTTGCATTTTTGCAGCCAGTTCATAGGCGGCCATTCGAGCCTGCAGGGCGGAATCCCCGGGATGGCTTTTGGCATGCACTTGATTGATCTCTTCGAGCAATGCATGGCTGCGCTTGTCGGCCTCCAAGCTGATGGCAGGGGGGCGCTGCAAATTGCGAATGGGTTGTTGAGCGCTCATCATGATACCCTGGTGTCTGGCTGGCAAAAACCCGTGACTCCAATTGGCCTTGCCATTGGGAGGTTCGCCTCGCACATCGGGTATGGCGACATAGGCTGGCAGGTTTTCATTGGCTGAGCCCAGCGCATAGCTCATCCATGCTCCGGCGCTGGGGAAACCCTCGGTTGCATGACCGGTATTCATGAAGACGCATCCCGGGCCATGAGTATTGGTCTTCGAATGCATTCCATGAAAAAACGCGATTTTATCGGCATGACTTCCGAGATGGGGAAGCATGGAGCTGATCAGCTTGCCAGATTGGCCTTGAGGCGTGAACGCCCAGGGACTGCGCATGAGATTCCCATTGCGGCCCTGGAACGAAAGAAAATCCTCCTCTCCTGGCAGAGGTGTTCCGTGATGCTTTTCTAGAGCAGGTTTATGTTCCCACAAATCGATGTGGGAGGCTGCACCCGGGCAAAAAATTTGAAGCACTCTCTGGGCCCTGGCCTTGTGGTGGGTTTGCCCACTGCCCGGCTGCCAGGGTCGAACTCCCTGAGCGTGGTTGTCCTTAGCCATGAGGGAAAGGAGGCCCATACCAGCAGTCGCCCGATAGATGTCTCCCAAGAAGGCGCGTCGATGGCAAAGCGCTTGCCAGGAAGCTTCAAACGAGTTGCTGGGCGGGGATGGCATGGTCAGTCCAAGTGAATGAAGGCGTTGGCGTTGAAGAGGGTTCGGCAAAGCAATGCCCCCCCCATAGACTTCTTGAAGGGTTTCATGGCGGCCGTCTCCTCCTGGGTCGGAAGGCGACCAAAGCATTGCAGGCAGGCTTCCCGTATCCATGCTTCGTCGTCTTTACCGGCCCGGGCATCGAGCCTTGAGGACATGGCTTGGGCCATGTCCTGGGTGAAGGAGTGATTCATCAATGTCAGTGCCTGGAGTGGCGTGGTGGTGACCGAGCGTTTGGGGCTGGCGAAGGCGGGGTCGGGACAATCAAACTCACTCATCAGGTCAATCACCGAAGCTCGTGCATGGTGATGATAGACGGCTCTTCGCCACGTCTCGTTGCCATGCTGGTCGAGCGGCACATAGGTGGCGACATTGTCCTGCAGATAGCGATACAGTCGAAATCCCGGTCCACCCATACGACGGTTCAAGACCCCAGCCGCGGCGAGCATGGAGTCGCGGATTTCCTCAGCAGAGAGCCTTCGCGGTGAGAAGCGCCAAAGTAAACGATTTTCTGCGTCGATCTTGCCTCCCTCGGCATGGTAGGCCGATCCCTGACGATAGGTCTCCGAGAGGAGAATCATCCGATGGAAGGGTTTCAATTGCCATCCACCGGTCATGAGGCGACGCGCCAACCAATCGAGTAGTTCGGGGTGGGACGGGGCCTGCCCCATCAACCCAAAATCGCTCGGGGTGCCTACCAGGCCTTGGCCAAAATGGTATTGCCAGATTCGGTTGGCCCATACCCGGGCAGGCAGTGGGTTGTTCGCTGAAGTCAGCCACTTTGCAAGCTCAAGGCGACGTTGAGCCTCAGGAGCATCACCGGCAAGGCTGTAAGCGGGAACACTTGCGTTGAAGGCTGAAAGGCTGGCGGGTGATGTGACTTGTGCCTTTCGTTGTGGATCGCCTCCCAGGAAGACATAAGTGGGCTCCTGGATCTCATGAAAAGTTCCTGCCCACCATCGGGGAAGTTCCGGTAATTCGCTGATTCGAGCTTTGACCTCCTGCAGCTGGTCTTTCCATTCCTTCAATTGCTCATGTTCAGAATCGGTGGTCTCCTTTTGCAGCCATCGATGCTCTCGGTGCGCCTGATTCATTGGCTCCCGATCATGGGAATCGGCAATCGGCCGCCAGGTAGTGCCATCCAGTGAGGTTTCCAAACGGTATTCACAGATGAAATTGGCAACGCCATGATCTCCTGCATCACCTCCTCGGTCACTGGAGAAAAGAACCCGATCGATGGTGGTTGGTTTAACGAGAGTTAGAGTCAAGGTGGGGCCTTGAGCAATCCATCGAGCTCCCCATTTCCCATCAATGGTCAGATTGGCGCTGTAGGCATCACTGAAATCTTCGGCGACGCGGCTTTTGCCGACGGCCCGAGTGCCTTCCGAGAGCAGGGCAACATTCCGTGATGGTTTTTCGGTGTTCCAGATTTCAAATTCATCAATGCCATATCCACTTTGTCGGCCGGGTTGATTTTCAGCTCCTTCAACGATCAATCGCACGTATTGAGCTTCAATGGGGTCAAAGGTTTCTTCAACGCCCGTTCGTTGGATGGGGCCGCGCTTCCATGGCGTGGGCATGGAGGAGTCCTTTTGCTGGGCTCGCTTAACAATGCTTTCCTGCAGTTCCTGGATCCGGGTTTCCAGTTGCTGGGTCTCCTCTTGCAGTGGTTTCAGTGCTTTTTGGCGAAGTTCTTTTTGTTCGGAGGAACTCATTTCCCTGGAACCGTGGCGAACCCCCCGAAAAGTGGCATACCATCGGTAGTAATCCTCCTGGGAAATGGGATCGAACTTGTGGTCGTGGCATCGGCTACATCCAACCGTCAAGCCAAGGAAGGCCTCGGAGGTGGCCCGGATGATTTCATCGATGGTATTGGCTCGTATTTGGGCTGCCTGCGCAGGATCCTGGTTGCCAACATCATCGTAGGGGCCGCACACTAGGAAGGTTGTGCCGACGGAAACACTTGGGTCGTTGGGTGCGATTTGATCCCCTGCCAAATGCTCCAGAATCAGTTGATCCAAGGGCTTGTCTTTATTGAAGGAGTCGATGATGTAGTCCCGAAACGGCCAGGCATTGAGGATGATTTCATTGCGCTCGAATCCACGACTCTCACCAAAGCGAATCACATCCAGCCAGTGGCGTCCCCAGCGCTCTCCGTAGGCCGGGGAGTGCAGTAGACGGTCTACTAGTTTTTCGTAGGCCTGTGGGTCCGGATCTTGCGTAAATGCGAGAATTTCTGCCGGGCTGGGCGGTAGTCCGGTCAGGTCGTAATAAAGGCGTCGGACCAGAGTTCCTCGATCCGCTGGCGGGCTCAGGCTCAATCCCTTCTTTTCGAGTGAATGGATGACGAAGCGATCGATGGGGTGATCTGCCATAGCGGAAGCGGGAGGCTCTCCTTCGAAGAGGGGCTGGAAAGCCCAACTCTGTTGCCCTTGATCGGGTGATGGCAAAAGAACATGGTCTTGAGGCCAGGGTGCCCCCCGACGTACCCATTCGATGAGAGTTTGTTGCTCCTTCGATGACAGCGGTGGGCCTTTCTTGGGCATCTCCGGAGCCTTTCCATCGGATGACTGAATCACACTCAGAAAGACCGAGGGTTCCTCCAGCAAGCCCTGCTTCGTCAAATCCTCCTTGGTAGTAAGCGAAAGATCGCCCTTGTCGTTGCCTGGGTGGTGACAGTTCAGGCAGTTCCGTTCCAGGATGGGGCCCACCTGTTCCGTGAAAAATTGTTCTGAAGCCTGTGTCGGCTGAGCAATGGTTGCAGGACGGGGCAGCATGCCCAAGACTCCAACCAGGATCACCCCGAACCAGCGGCAGCAAAAGCGAGTTGGATGCGGGTCAGCATTCATGGGAACAAGCACTAAGCTAAAGAGGTCTCATGAAGGGCTCAAGCCTGAAACAGGTTGTCTCGTCTCATGGGCGCATGATGGAGAACTCAAGGCACTTTCCACAATGGATGATCGGTGTGTGCCGCATCCATGAGTCGACGCAGACCCGCGACTCTTGTTAGGTGATCCTTGGCGACATTGCGTTCCTCTCCCAGATCATTCCCGAGATGATAGAGCTCAAAGGTGCGATCACGCCGTTGAATGCCCTTCCAGTCACCCTGCCGAATGGCGGCAAAATGCTGACCGCCACCATGGAATTCCCAATAAAGGTAAGGGTGTTGAGGTTGGGGTTTTCCCAAAAGGGTGGGCAGAAAACTTAAGGAATCCGGGTAGGGATGTGGTAAAGGTTCATTCATCAACTCCGTCATGGTGGCCATGACATCGCCAAAATAACCCACATGGTCGGACTGGGTGCCAGCCTCAATATGACCGGTCCAGCGAGCGATCATGGGTATTCGGATCCCTCCCTCATAGAGGTCGCGCTTGATCCCTCTCAAGGGGCCGTTGGAATCATGGAAAAAGGGGTCATTACCCCCTTCACGATGGGGGCCGTTATCGGATGTGAACAATACGAGCGTGTCGTCTCCCCAACCTTTTTGATCAATGGCCGAAAGGATGCGCCCTACATCCGCATCCATGCGGCTGATCATGGCCGCATGTCCACGCTGTGCCGGCGGCCAATCCTTGTCGGCATAGCCTCCCAGGTCCGGGACTTCCATCCCACGGGGGCCTCCTTCATTGTTGGCATGGGGTATGGTCAGAGAGAGGAAAAGGAAAAAGGGCTTCGAGGCATTTTGCCGATCGATGAACTGGAGAGCTTCGGTGGCACAAAGGTCGTGCGAGTAGAGAGCGCGTCCGGTCGCATAGCCCGCACCATCTCCCCGCTCATTGTTCACGATGTTTCCCTCTAGCGGAACAAGCTGGTCGTTTCGAAAGAGAAATTCCGGGTAATAATTGTGTGCATGCCGCTGGCAGAGGTAGCCGAAAAAGTAGTCAAATCCCTGTCGATTGGGATGCCCGGTCGATCCGGGGCCGCCCAGCCCCCACTTGCCGATCAAGGCTGTCTCATAGCCTGCCCGCTTGAAGCACTCGGCTACCGTCAGCGTCTCATCAGCCAGAGGCCATTGGCCCATGGGTTGAATTTCTTGGTTGCCACGGACCTCTGTGTGACCGGTATGCATGCCGGTCATCAGGACACACCGGGAGGGTGCGCAGACGGTAGATCCAGCATAAAATTGGGTAAACCGAAGACCCTCCTTGGCCATTCGATCCAGCTCAGGGGTTTGAATCTGCTTCTGGCCGTAACACCCCAGATCGCCGTAACCCAAGTCGTCGGTCATGATGAGAAGAACGTTGGGTGGGTTGTGAGCAGCGGTCATCAGCCATGCTTGAAGCACAAGAGTAAAGGACCATAGCGCCTTCCACGAAATGAGGGAGTTGGTTTTCATATGACTGAGTGGTTGATTCCGCCATACTAGGATAATCGATCTCCCCTGCCAACCGTGGATCTTGCCTCGAATGGGTTTCAAGGCCATGATTGCTTCATGACCGAGCACACGCAGTGGGTAGATGGTAGCACGAGCGCCATGGAAAAGCAGTGGCACGCTCTGGAGCATGCCTGTGGACTCTACGATGCTCGGAATCGGGGGCGTTTGTGTTTGGTTGGAGAGGACCGAGCCAGCTTCCTTCATGGACAAGTTACTCAGGAAGTGCGCCAGCTAAAGCCTGGAGAAGGGACCTATGCTGCCTTGGCCGATGGCAAGGGGAGATTCCTTTGTGATGTTAATATTTATTGTCTTGAGGAAGAACTTCTCCTGGATTTTGAGGGAGGTCTGATGGAAAGCGTTCGGGAAAGACTGGAAAGATACCTTATTTCCGAGGATGTCACATTGGTAGACGCCGCCGAACATGTGACCATGCTCACGCTTCAGGGCCCCCTGGCAGGACACCTGCTTGAGAGCGCGTTTGAAGGTCAGACCCTTCCTGATCAACCCGGGCAGATTCTTGCGCTGGAAAGCAAACAGGCCGACGGTGAAGTATATATGGCCTTCCGCC
>Ga0181584_10000599_pt1 | contig 25976 bp, 26 predicted proteins | sample 071ome_30_FD_132462 | JGI IMG/M metagenome (GOLD analysis project Ga0181584, IMG submission 132462) | Coastal salt marsh microbial communities from the Groves Creek Marsh, Skidaway Island, Georgia - 071406AT metaG (megahit assembly) | ecosystem: Environmental > Aquatic > Marine > Intertidal... | reverse complement strand
TCAGAGACAGATCGTCGAAATTCTCGATGCCGCGATTTTCAGCTGCATAGACACCAACATGGCCATTCAGGCCGAGAATACGTCCGATCAACTCGGCGCGGAAGCCGTTCATGACAGACATCACGATGATCAGTGTCGCCACGCCGAGGGTGATGCCGGCTAGCGAGAACCAGGCGATGACGGAAATGAATCCCTCCGCCCGGCGCGCCCGCATATAGCGCATGGCCAACAACCGCTCGACAGGGGAAAACAGGCGCATCAGGGTCCTTTCATCATGGCGTCTTGGCAGGAACCGCGCCTGCCCGGCCTTCTAAATGGCGTCACCGGTCACCATGGTGAGAGCGGAATCTGGCGAAACTTCGACACGTTCACCCGTCGCCCGGTTCTTGACCTCGACAACACCATTCGCCATGCCACGCGGCCCGATCACGATCTGCCACGGGATACCAATCAGATCAATGCTGGCAAGCTTTGCGCCAGGGCGTTCATCCCGGTCATCAAGCAGCGGGTCGCACCCGGCGCCGGCAAGGCGGGAATAGATATCCTCGGCGCAGGCCGAGCAAGCCCCGTCATCGGGCTTCAAATTGATCACGGCGACATCGAACGGCGCCACCGCGCGCGGCCAGATGATGCCCTTGTCATCATGGCTTGCCTCGATAATGCCGCCGACAAGGCGCGACACGCCGATGCCGTATGACCCCATATGGACCGGCACACTGACCCCGTCGGGACCGGCCACCGTCGCCCCCATGGCGGCAGAATATTTCTCGCCGAAATAGAAAATATGCCCGACCTCGATACCGCGGAGACTCATCAGATCATCGGCCGCGACAGGACAGTCCGCCGGGTCATGCTTTTCATCGGCCCGCGCATAGAGCGAAGTGAAACGGTCGACAACAGGCTGCAGATCCTCGTCATAATCGACGCTGGTGACGAGATCGGCGTTCAGCCAGTCCTTGTGGAAATAGACGCCGCTCTCGCCGGTCTCGGCAAGAATGATGAATTCATGGCTCATATCGCCGCCGATCGGGCCGGTCTCGGCCTCCATCGGGATCGCCGTCAGCCCCATCCGGGCAAAGGTCTTGAGATAGGACACGAACATCCGGTTATAGGCCGTGCGGGCGCGGTCGGCATCAAGATCGAATGAATAGGCATCCTTCATCAGGAATTCACGGCCCCGCATGATTCCAAAGCGTGGCCTGACCTCGTCGCGGAACTTCCACTGGATATGGTAGAGATTGAGCGGCAGCGCCTTGTAGCTGCGAACATGCGTACGAAAGATATCGGTAACCTGCTCCTCGTTCGTCGGCCCGTAGAGCATATCACGGTCATGACGGTCACGGATGCGGAGCATTTCCGCACCATAATCATCATAGCGGCCCGATTCCTGCCACAGCTCGGCAGGCTGGATCGTCGGCATCATGATTTCGAGGGCGCCGGCGCGGTTCTGTTCCTCGCGCACGATCTGCGCGATCCTGTCGAGAACCTTCTTGCCAAGCGGAAGCCAAGAATAGATACCGGCGCTTGATTGCTGGATCATGCCGGCACGCAGCATCAGCCGGTGCGAGGCAATCTGCGCCTCCTTGGGCGTTTCCTTGAGCAGCGGCAGAAAATAGTGGCTGAGACGCATGAAGCGGACCTTTCAATCGGGTGGTGCCGGCCGCGCCAATCTAAGGCGATGCCCGGCCCGATGCAAGCCGCCCTCTTCCACATCGATCCCGGAACGATCCTGGAACGATCCCGGCCCGGCCATGGGTGGAAAAGCTGATATCATCCTGTTGCATTGCGTCCCGTCCCGATGGTGTCTATATCTCGGTAGCTTTTTGGTCACGCATCTCCTGCGCGGTGGCGTGCCATCGGTGCCGTACCATTGCCGAGACATGGAGTCGAGATGAGCAGAGGTCAATATCCGGCCACGCGCATGCGCCGGAACAGGATGAAAGCGTTCTCCCGCCGTCTGGTTGCGGAGACCCGCCTAGGCGTCGATGACCTGATCTGGCCGATGTTCGTGATCGAGGGCAACGATACGGCCGAACCGGTGGATTCGATGCCGGGTGTGATGCGCCTCAGCATCGACCGTCTGGTCGCACAGGCCGGCGAAGCGGTCGCGCTTGGCATTCCCGCGATCGCCATCTTTCCATCACTGGATGCCTCGCTAAAAGACGCCGACGGATCACAGGCGTGTGACGGTGACAACCTTGTCTGCCGGGCAGTACGCGCCGTAAAAACAGCGTGCCCCAAGCTTGGCATTGTCTGCGATGTCGCGCTCGATCCGTTCACCGATCATGGCCATGACGGTGTTTTCCGCGACGGCGAGATCGCCAATGACGCAACCGTTGAAATACTTTGCGAGCAGGCCGTTCATCAGGCGAATGCCGGCTGTGACATCATCGCGCCGTCCGACATGATGGATGGCCGCGTGGCCGCCATTCGCGCGGCACTGGATGATGCCGGGCACGAGAATGTGCAGATCATGTCCTATGCGGCAAAATACGCGTCCGCTTTCTATGGTCCGTTCCGCAGCGCCGTGAAGGCCGGTTCGCTCGCCGGCAAAGATGGCAAATCCACCTACCAGATGGACCCGGCCAACAGCGACGAGGCGATGCACGAGATCGCACTGGACCTGCAGGAGGGCGCCGACATGGTGATTGTCAAGCCGGGCATGCCCTATCTCGACATCCTGACCCGCGCCAAGGCTGAATTCGGTGTCCCCTGCATTGCCTATCAGGTGTCGGGTGAATATGCGATGATCATGTCCGCCGGACAGCAGGGATGGCTTGATGAGGAGCGGGTGATGATGGAAAGCCTGATCGCCTTCAAGCGTGCCGGCGCCGACGCTGTTCTGACCTATTTCGCACCCCGTATCGCGCGCCTGCTGGGCGCGCAGCCGGACTGACGCGATACTCGCACCATCTACCGGAGGACAGAAACATGACAGTCTCCGCCACCGACATCCAAAACGCATCCGAACGGCTTGAAGGACACATTATCCGCACACCGTTCGTGCCGGCACCGGCGCTGTCCGGGCTGCTTGGCTGCGACATCAGGCTGAAGCTGGAAAATCTCCAGCACACCTCTTCGTTCAAGGCGCGTGGCGCCTTTATCGCCATGCAGGCGCTGTCCGATGAGGCGCGCAGGCGTGGCGTCATCACAATGTCGGCCGGCAACCACGCGCAGGCTGTTGCCTATCATGCAAGGCAGATGGGCATTCCGGCGGTGATCGTCATGCCGGCGCAGACGCCGTTCGCCAAGGTGTCGCGGACCCGCGCGCATGGTGCCGAGGTGGTGCTGGAAGGCCGCAACCTGAATGAATGCGAGGGCCTTGTCAGCCGTCTGATCGAAGAACGTGGCCTGTCACTGATCCACCCCTATGATGATGAGCTGGTGATGATGGGCCAGGGATCGGTCGGGCTGGAGATGCTGAGCGAGGATGACACGCTTGAAGCACTCGTCGTTCCCATCGGTGGCGGCGGTTTGATCGGCGGCATCGCCACCATTGCCCGTGAGATGCGCCCGAATATCAGGATCTACGGCGTCCAGACCGAACTGTACCCGGCCATGAAGCTTGCCGTGGCCAACAAGGATATCGCCTGTGGCGGTGAAACCCTGGCCGAGGGGATCGCCGTCAAGAAGCCCGGCGGTGTCACAAGGCCGGTTGTCGCCGATCTAGTCGATGACATCCTGCTGGTGAATGAACAGTCACTTGAATGGGCCGTTGGCAGTCTGATCGAACAGCAGCGCATTGTCGCCGAGGGTGCCGGTGCCGCCGGCATTGCCGCCCTTTACCAGCATCGCGCGGTCTTTGCCGGCAAGAAGGTCGGCGCCGTAATCTGTGGCGGCAATATCGACCCGCGCCTGCTGGCCTCGATCCTGAACCGCAACATGGCAAGCGACGGAAGGCTGGCGCGACTGCGGATCGATATCTCCGACGAGCCGGGCATGCTGGCCGCAATCACCGCATCGATCGGGCGTTGCGGTGGCAACATTGTCGAAATCTACCACCAGCGGTTGTTCTATGATGTGCCGGCGAAACTTGCAAAGATCGACGCCGTGATCGAGACGCGGGGGCCCGAGCATGTAGACGAAATCATCACCGATCTGAAGTCGGCCAGCTTCATTGTCCACCAGATGGATGACAGTTCCGGCGGTTAATTGCCGGGTGCGGCATCTGTTGCCTTGCCCTTGCCACGAAAACAGGACAGCCTTGCAGCATGGATCAGGACAAGCGACTTCATCAGCTGCCGCCGCTCCAGATGCGGCTCAGCATGCGATCGGACTGCCCCTATATCAGCGGCCGGACGGAACAGCGTGTCGCCGTCGATATCTCGGAAAACCCGACCCTTCATGACGAGCTGGCGAGGGCCGGGTTCCGGCGGGTTGAAAACTGGGTCTACAAGCCGGTCTGCCCGCAATGCCAGGCCTGCCTTCCCTGGCGGGTTGCCGCCGCGCAATTCAGGCCGGGCCGTAATTTGTCCCGCATCAAGCGAGCGAACCGCGACCTGACACGATCCATCGGCTCGATCCGCCCGACAAATGAGCAATATCAGCTGTTCCTTGCCTATATTCGCGGGCGACATCATGACGGTCAGATGGCCAATATGGGACGTGATGATTTCATCGCGATGATCGAGAACAGCCCGATCGAAACATTCGTCGTCAATTATCGCGATGATGACGGACGGCTTGTCGGCTCCGTTCTTGCCGATGTGCAGGAAGACGGGCTGAGCGCCGTCTATTCCTTCTTCGATCCGGACCAGGCGGCGCGCTCACTCGGCACCTTCATGATCCTTGACCTGATTGAATATGCGCAGGAACACGGCATGCCCTGGCTCTATCTCGGCTATTACGTGCCGGGAAGCCAGAAGATGATGTACAAGGCACGCTTCCAGCCAGCCGAGGTCTTCATCGACGGGCGTTGGCGTCCCTATGACGGGGCCGGCTGACCCCGCCTCCGATCGGCGCATCATTCAGGCAGACTTTCAGGTGAACCGCGCCGGACGCGGAAATCCTGTCGGCGGCATCTTGCCGGCACCGGCGCGCTTGCCAAGCCAGTTTGTCAGATCGGTTTCGGTGCGGGTACGCCCGCCGCCGGCCTTCCATGACAGGCCCTTTTCGGAACTGTAGACGGTCACATCGGCGAGCCCGCCATCCTTGAAACGCTGCAGGATGACACCCTTGCCACGGGTCATTTCCGGCACTTCGGCCAGCGGGAAGACCAGAAGCTTGCGATTGACCCCGACGGTGGCAACCATATCGCCATCAGCGACGCAGCAGGCGACCGCCCGTGCCGTGCCGGAGATGTTCAGCACCTGCTTGCCGGAGCGTGTCTGCGCCAGCGCCGCCTCGGTCGGCACGACAAGGCCGTGACCGGTGCTGGCAGCTACAAGAAGCCTCTGGCCTTCAGCCTTCAGCAGGCGCACGATATCGACGTCGGCGGGAAGATCGACCATCAGGCTGACCGGCTCACCAAAGCCACGCCCACGCGGCAGCTTGTCACCGGACAGCGTGTAGAAGCGCCCATTCTCGGCAAACAGCAGGATCTTGTCCGTCGTCTCGGCATGAAGGACAAAGGCCGGGCCATCGCCCTCCTTGTATTTGAACTCGGAATCAAGCTCCTGATGTCCTTTCATGGCGCGGATCCATCCCTTTTCTGAGCAGATCACGGTGATCGGCTCACGCTCCACGAGGATCTCGGCGGCATCAAGGTCGATCTCCGGCGCCTCCGCGCAATCAGTGCGACGGTTGTCGGACGACACAAAGCTTGCCTTCATCTCGCGGATTTCGGCTGTGATCCGCTGCCATTGCAGCGACTCATCGCCGACAAGCGCGGCAAGCTCCTCCCGTTCGGCGATCAGGCTGTCGCGTTCGGCCTTCAGGGCCATTTCCTCAAGCCGGCGCAATGAGCGCAGCCGCATGTCGAGGATCGCCGTTGCCTGTGCGTCGGTCAACGAGAAGCGTTCGATCAGGCTGGCCCGCGGGTTGTCAGCCTCGCGGATTATGGCGATCACCTCGTCAAGATTGAGGAATACCACGAGATAGCCTTCCAGCACCTCCAACCTCGCCTCGATCTTGCCAATGCGGAAATTCGAGCGTCTGACCAGCACGACGCGACGATGCGCCAGCCAGGCATTCAACGCCTCGCGAAGCGTCATCACGCCGGGGCGCCCGTCGGCGTCGAGAACGTTCAGGTTCAGCGGCACCCGGCTTTCAAGATCGGTCAGCTTGAACAGGCTCTCCATCACAACCTCGGGCTCGAGACGCCGTGACTTCGGCTCCAGAACGATCCGGATATCCTCGGCTGATTCGTCCCGGATATCGGCAAGAAACGGCAGCTTCTTGGCCTGCAGCATGTCCGCCATCCGTTCGATCAGGCGGGATTTCTGCACCTGATAGGGAATTTCGGTGACGGCAATCTGCCAGCCACCCCCCTTTTCCTTCTCCACCGACCAGCGGGCCCGCACCCGAAACCCGCCACGACCGGTGGCGTAGGCCTCGCGGATGGTGTCGACCGGCTCAACCAGCACCCCTCCAGTGGGAAAATCAGGGCCGCGGACATATTGCAGCAACGTGTCGACCGAGGCATTCGGGTGCTTGATCAGGTGCAGCGCGGCATCGGCAAGTTCGATGATGTTGTGCGGCGGGATTGAGGTCGCCATGCCAACGGCGATCCCCTGCGCGCCATTTGCCAGAAGGTTCGGGATTCCCGCCGGCAACAGACTCGGCTCCTCGGACTCACCGTCATAGGTCGGCCGGAAATCGACCGTGTCCTCGTCGATGCCGTCAAGAAGACGCTGCGCCACCTCGGTCATCCGTGCCTCGGTATAGCGCATCGCGGCGGCGTTATCGCCATCGATATTGCCGAAATTGCCCTGCCCGTCGACCAGCCGGTAGCGCATCGCGAATTCCTGCGCCAGGCGCACCATCGCGTCATAGATCGCGGCATCACCATGCGGGTGGAACTTACCCATGACGTCGCCGACCACCCGCGCCGATTTCTTGAACCCCTGATCGGGATCGAGGCGAAGCTGGCGCATGGCGTAGAGAAGCCGGCGATGCACCGGCTTCAGCCCGTCACGGACATCGGGGAGCGAGCGCGAGGTAATGGTCGACAGCGCATAGGCGAGATAGCGTTCGCTCAACGCCTCCGAGAACGCCGTATTGACGATCCGGCCATCATCCTCGACTGTCACGTCATCGCTCATCTGCGGTCCACTCCTCGATCACATTTTCACGGCCACAATGCCGGGACCCGGACAATGCCAGGACCCGGACACCGGGCCGACATGTCACATTACCAGGATATGGGCGGTTTTATAGCGTGGAACCCCCATATAGGCCAGCCACCATATCGGCCAGTCGACGCCGCTGCGGGGGCAGATCGACATGGTAGGACGCGAACACCCGGCGCTCCAGAAAATGCCCGGTCAGCGCCAGGCCGGCATCAAAATCATGGCGGTTGCAGGCAACGCCGCCAAGAAAGCGGGGCAGAGCCAGCATGCGGCCGGCGAACTCACCAGCCTCCCCCTCGGCGACAGCGCGTCCTGATTTCGGGCTGACATGGGCCAGCCTGCCGGTCTGTCCGGTCACGGCGCAATGTTCCAGATCAAGGCTGAACCCGACCGATTGCAACAGGCCAAGCTCCCAGCGGATATAGCCTTCAAGCCAGCGATTGTCAGGATCCTCGATCCGCAGAAGCTGCAGCAGCGCCCCGGTGGCCTCGAACAGCACCGGTTGCGCCTCGCGTTCGGGAAGGCTGCCATCCAGCAACGCGCAGGCCGCGGCAATGGCGGCAAGTCGCAGCGGATCATCAAGAAGCAGCGCCGTTACCGGCTCGTCAAGCTCGATCGAGAATTGACCAAGCTGTTCCGACAGGCGGGCGCGCCAGCTGGCACGGACCAGATTGCCGGGCTGCAGGACGCCGCGCATCCTTGCCGAGCTGGCCCCGCGGACAAGACCGGCATGGCGTCCCTGTGTCGGTGTCAGAAGACTGACAAGCGCGCTGTTCTCGCCATAGGGACGCACCGATAGAACCAGTGCCTCCTCAACCCATTCAGGCATTATAATCGAGGTCCCAGACCGAATAGCGGGCGGCGTCATCCATCCAGTCCTTGCGCACCTTGACGTGGCTCATCAGATGGATGCGCCGTCCAAGCGCCTCTTCAAGTTCGATTCGCGCCGCCATCCCGATCCGCCGGATGGTCGCCCCCCGCTTGCCAAGGATGATCCCGCGATGGCCCTCACGCGCCACATAGATCGACAGGCGCACAGTGGCGCTGCCATCATCCAGCTCTTCCCATTTCTCGGTCTCGACCGTCAGCTGGTAGGGAAGCTCCTGATGCAGATTGAGGAACAGCTTCTCGCGCATGATTTCGGCCGCCAGCAGCCGCATCGGCATATCCGACAGATCATCCGGATCGAACAGATACGGGCCCGGCGGCATCCTGCCGGCCAGCCAATCCCGCAGATCGTCGATGCCGTTGCCGGTGGTGGCTGACACCATGAAAACACGCTCGAACTCGCACATCCGCGACAACTCGTCAGCACGCTCCAGCAGCCGCTCCTGTGGGGCCAGATCGATCTTGTTCAGCACCAGCGACGCGCGGCGGCCCGATTGTGCCAACTCCTCGACAATGCGTGCCGTATCCTCGTCGATCTCGCGCCTTGCGCAATCATGGAGAAGCAGCAGCACATCGCCATCCTCGGCGCCTTTCCAGGCCGCGCTGACCATGGCGCGGTCAAGCCGGCGCTTTGGCTGAAAGATGCCGGGCGTGTCGATGAAGATGATCTGCGACGCACCCTCCATGGCAATGCCGCGGACACGTGATCGCGTCGTCTGCACCTTTGGCGTCACGATGGATACCTTGGTGCCGACCATGGCGTTCATCAGAGTCGATTTGCCGGCATTCGGCGCACCAATCAGGGCGACAAACCCGGCGCGTGTACCGATATCCGCATCGTCAGTCATCGCCGTGCCCCCCACTTTCAATCACCGCCAGAAGTCGTGCCGCGGCGCGTTGCTCGGCCTGTTTGCGCGACCCGGCACTTGCCTCGATTTCGGCAAAGCCATCGATTGAGACAGCATAGGTCATTTCTGGCGCGTGGTCGGGGCCGCTTCGCGTCACAAGCCGGTAATGCGGCAGGGCAACGCCCCTGCTCATGGCGAATTCCTGAAGACGTGATTTGGCATCCTTGTCATCCTTTGCGGGCGCATCCGCATCGATTTGCCAGTACGTCATGACCAGCTCCCGCACGGGCGCCATGCCACCATCAAGATAGATCGCCGCCACCAGGCTTTCGACAACATCGGACAGGATCGACTCATTGGCCGTGACATCCATGCCGCTCTGCACCCTGATATGCGCCGCCAGGCCCAGCTTGCGTGCCACATCGGCCAGGGTGGACTGCCGCGCCGCAGCGTGAAAGCGAAGCGACAACCCGCCTTCGTCATCCTCCGGATGGGCAGCGTGAAAATGCGTTGCCAGGACAAGCCCCAGAACGCGATCACCGAGAAACTCCAGCCTTTCATAGGTGACGCCCTGCACCTTCGCGCTGGAATGTGTGAGCGCCTCGACCAGCAGATCGCGGTCCGCAAAACTGTGCCCGATAGTGGCCTCAAGTCCGGACAGATCCTTGTCCTGCGCGCGCAAGCCGGTCAAGTAATCCCATCCCCGATACGGCCATAGCGGATCGCGAAGGGCCATTTCCAGACCTGCCACCAGCGCGACGTGCCATTGTGGCTGAAGAACAGGAACTGCGCCTTGCCAATCAGGTTCTCGAACGGGACCATCCCGACAGACGGTGTGCGGCTGTCATTCGAATTGTCGCGATTGTCACCCATCATGAAGAAATGTCCGGCGGGAACGACATAGGTGCGGGTATTGTCGAGCATGCCGCCATCGGTCATCTCGCGAATGTGATGCATGCTGCCTTCCGGCATGGTTTCGACGTAGTCATCATATTTCATCACCCTGACGCCATCGGTAGCGGTGCCGATATCGGCATGCTGGCGCCGCACGGCTTTATTATTGATGTGCAATATGCCACCGCGCACAGAGATTTCATCGCCGGGAAGGCCGACCACGCGCTTGATAAAGGCCACCGATTCATTTTTCGGTTGCCGGAACACGACAACGTCCCCGCGATCCGGCTCATCCCCGAAGATGCGGCCGTCAAACGGCACAAGGCCAAGCGGCAGCGAATAGCGGGAATAGCCATAGGAAAATTTCGAAACGAACAGATAATCACCGACTTTCAGCGTCGGAATCATCGATCCGGAGGGGATGTTGAAGGGTTCAAACAGAAGCGTGCGGAAGCACAGCGCCAATGCGCCAGCGATGATGATGGTACGGAATGGCTCGAAGCTCTTGTCTTTTTTCTTCGTACTCATACGGCTCAACCGGGTCCCGTTTCAATTATATAACTTGCTGTCATGCAACTTGCTGTCATGGTAACTGTCTTTGCGCCGAAATCACGACAAAGGCGACCGCATAGGGCGGCTCGTCGCTGATCGACAGGCTGGCCGTCGCGTTATACCCCCGAGGTGTCAGCCTCTCAAGCGCCGTTTTGCACCGCCCGGTCAGCAGCAGTTCGGGCGCGCCGCCAGCACGATTGGCAATTTCGGCGTCACGCCAGCCCATGCCATCGATACCTGACCCGCTCAACGCCTTGTAAACAGCCTCTTTGGCGGCAAAACGTTTGGCGAAATACAGACCCGGCTCCCCGCGCAAATCCGCGGCAGCGCGCTCGGCATCGGTGAATATGCGGTCAAGGAACCGGTCACCAAAACGCGCAATCGAACTGTTGATCCGGCGCGCATCGACAATATCTGTCCCGATACCGAGGATCACGGGGTACGCGCCTCATCCATCAAACGGCGCATCCTGCCAATGGCCGCATCAAACCCGACAAACAGGCTCTCGCCCATCAGGAAATGTCCGATATTCAGCTCATGCATTTGCGGAATAGCGGCGATGGCGCCAACCGTGTCGTAATCAAGCCCGTGCCCGGCATGGCATTCCAGCCCCAGCGAGTCGGCAAGCGCCGCCGCCTCGGCAATGCGCGCCAGCTCGGACGCGCGTGATGCGGCATCATGGCAATAGCGGCCGGTGTGAAGCTCGACAATATCCGCGCCAACCGCAGCGGCAGCGCGAATTTCAGCCTCGCTTGCCTCGATGAACAGCGACAGTCTGATCCCGTCATCCCTGATCCGGTTGAAAAACGGCGTCAGTTCGGCTTCACGGCCGGCGACGGCAAGCCCGCCCTCGGTCGTCACTTCCTCGCGGCGTTCCGGTACGATACAGGCAGCGTTAGGACGGACCTCGCAAGCGATATCAACCATTTCGCCGGTTGCCGCCATCTCGAAATTCAGTGGCAGGGAAATGGCGTCTTTCAAGGCGCGGATGTCCGCGTCACGGATATGGCGCCGGTCTTCGCGAAGATGCGCCGTGATGCCGTCGGCACCTGCCGCCTGCGCCGCCAACGCGGCACGTACGGGGTCCGGATTGTCACCGCCACGGGCATTGCGAAGGGTCGCAACATGATCAATGTTCACGCCAAGGCGAAGGGTGTTTTGGTTCATTGGCCAGTCTCGCTTTTCCCTTTTCCGGGGGGCTTCGCATTGCCGGTTTCATTTGCTTCAGGTCTGTTGCCCACAGATCCAGCGTCAGCTGTCCCAGTCTGCCTGTTGTCATTCTCCGGCGACAGACCGGCCCGCCGCAGACGCGCCGCCGCCAGACGCTTCACGCGATGCCGACGCCAGCCGTCCACCGCCCAGTAGGTCAAGCCGAAGCCGGCAAACCAGGCAATCGTGCCGAGGAAAAGACAGCCGACAATGATCGGCGTGAACAGCGCCCCGATCAAGGCGGCCGGGTCGGCGATAAAAACCGCCATGAAGGAGGGAAGCGTGTCACCGATCGATTTTACCGAACCACCGAACTCGGTGATGATGAAGGCGCCAACCCGGTAATCAACGTAGAAGAACAGCGGAAATGTCCATGGATTGCCGATGAAAGTGGCAAACAGGCACGCCAGAAGATTGCCCCGGGTCAGATAGGCAAGCATCATCCCGACCAGAAGGTGCAATCCCAGAAACGGGGTGAAGGAGACCGCAACGCCCCAGGCCGCGCCGATGGCAATCGACAGGGTTGATCCCGGCATCCGCTTGATACGCTGGATCAGGTAGGAAAACAGACGTCCAAAACCCCTTGCCGGCCAGACGATACTGCGGACCCGGTCAAACCTGGATTGGGCGCGACGGCGTTTGAACATGGGGGTCCCGATTGATTAAGGTGGTTATCGCCGGTTCTCACAAACGGCGATCAGGCAGAAATGGCATCCGGTTCACAGGCTGTCGGCGCGTTCCACGCTCTCTACATATTTGTTCGCCTGCAGAACCGCAATAATGGCCCGCATATGTTCAACGTCTTTAACTTCCAGGTCCAGTTCAAAACGGAAGAAATCGGGGTTGCGGTCAGCCAGGTGGATATTCGAGATGTTTCCGCCCTGCTGGCTGATTACCGTGGCAAGCGACGCCAGTGATCCGGGCTCGTTCGTCAGCACTGTATTCAACCGGCCACTGACACGGCGCAGGCTGTCCTTGTCCCATGAAACATCCAGCCACAGTTCCGGCGCGTCGGAAAACTTGCTGAGGGTCGAGCATCCGACCTTGTGGACGGTAATCCCCTTGCCGGTCGTGAAAATACCGACAATGGCCTCACCCGGCAGCGGATGGCAGCATCGTGCGATGGTCACGGCGGTGCCGGCATCATCACCGTCAATTTTCAGTTTCGGATGTCTGGGGGTCTCGCGCTTGCGACCCTTCCGCCCCCTGCTGTCATCGACAACAATGTCCGGGTGCAGCCGTTCAAGAACACGGATCGGTTGCAATCTGTCCTCACCAACAAGCGCAAACACCTCTTCAACCCTGGTAACACCGAACGCCGACAGCGACTGTTCGAGCGCACGGCTACGAAATGGACGGTCATGTTCGCGGAATGTCTTTTCGATCAGCGCCCGGCCAATGCGGCTGAATTCCGTCACCCGCTGCGCGCGGTGGAACCGGCGGATGGCCGATTTCGCGCGGCCAGTCTTGACAAAACTTTCCCATTCCGCGCGCGGTTTTGCCTGATTTGACGTCAGGATATCGATCTGGTCACCATTCTGGAGTTCGGTGGCCAGTTGCCGGGTCTTGCCATTGATTCGAACACCGACACAGGTCTCGCCAATCTGCGTATGCACCGCATAGGCGAAATCCACCGCCGTAGCCCCGCGTGGCAGGGCGATCAGATCACCGCGCGGCGTGAAGCAAAATACCTGATCATGATAGAGATCCATCTTGGTATGTTCGAGAAATTCATCGGCGCCGGCATCCTCGTCGAGCAGACCGACAAGCTCCTGCACCCACTTGTATTTACGCGGGCTGGTATCCTGCTTTCCATCCTTGTAGTGCCAGTGCGCGGCCACGCCATGTTCGGCGACCCGGTGCATCTCGGGCGTCCGGATCTGAACCTCGATCCGGTGGTTCTGCGGGCCGAGGAGTCCGGTATGAAGCGACCGGTATCCATTCCTCTTCGGGGTTGAGATATAATCCTTGAACCGGCCCATCACCGTTGGGTAATTCTGATGCAGCTGGCCAAGCCCGCGATAGCACTCCTCAACGGTGGGAACCAGAACCCGAAAGGCGACGATGTCGGCCAGCTGATCCATCGTGACAGCCTTTGTCTGCATCTTCCGCCAGATGGAATAGGGTGATTTGAGGCGGCCGGTGACACTGCATTCGATACCAATCTGCTCCAGCGTCGCCTGCAATTCGACCGAAATCGTGGGAATGGTAATTTCCGCTTCGGAGGTCAGGAATTCGAGCCTTGTCAGAATGCTCTGGCGCATGTCGCCATTCAGCACCTCGAACGCGCTGTCCTCAAGCTCGGTCTGAATCTTTGTCAGCCCGATCCGTTCGGCAAGCGGCGCATATATATCCATCGTCTCGCGCGCGATCCTGACCTGCTTCTCCGGCTTCGGGATGAAGGACAGCGTGCGCATGTTGTGTGTACGGTCGGCCAGTTTGACCAGCAGCACCCGCACATCCTCGCTCATTGCCAAAAGCAGCTTGCGAAAATTCTCGGCCTGGGCGCTGCTTGGCAGCGTCTTGATCGCAAGCCGGCTCAGCTTGGTCACACCATCGACAAGCTGCGCCACGTCACCACCAAATTCACCGTCAAGGGTCTGCAACGTTACATCGCAATCCTCGACAGTGTCATGAAGCAGCGCCGTAATGATGCTCTCTTCGTCGAGATGCATATCCAGCAGAATATTGGCCACGGCTATCGGATGGGTGAAATAGGGCTCGCCGGAGGCGCGCATCTGGCCGTCATGCGCCTTGCGGCCGAATTCAAACGCCCGCAGCAATCGGTCGGCATCGACCGCCGCGTGGTAGGCACGCATTTTTTCAATAATGGGATCAGCCGTTCCGATCATCGCCCCGTCGACCATTGCAGCGCCGGCAAAACGCTGTGATCGCGCATGTCCGACGTTCGAGGCTTAATCTTCGCCTGTCACCTGTGACAGGTCAACATCCTCAAATCCGGGCTCACTTTCAGCGGCCGTGCTGACATGCATGCCGGCCTCGGCGCCCTCGGCCTCGCTGTAGTCGCCGATCATTTCCGAAAGATCCACATCGACACCCGCCTCGCCCTCGACAAGCATCTCGGGCTCTTCCTGCGCGGAAAGTCGCTGCAGCTTTTTCACGATGCCTTCATTGAGCCCGCCAAAATCGACCGACTCGGCCGCGATTTCACGAAGCGCAATCACCGGATTCTTGTCATTGTCACGCTCAAGGGTCGGCAGGTCACCCTTCATGATGCCCCGTGCCCGCTGCGCGGCCGTCATCACGAGATCAAACCTGTTGGGGATTTTCTCGATACAGTCTTCTACGGTTACACGTGCCATGCTGGTCTCCCGTCTTCGCGCCGGACCCGCACCATCGAGACGAAAACGCATCGTGGGACAGGTCGGCAGCACCCGGTGTTTGAAACAGATCGGTGATGTAACGCAAATCAGGCCGGCGTGCAAGTCGAACTGTGCGATCTGCCCGCCTGACTCCGGGGCCTGACTCCGGGGCCTGATCGCGGGGCCTAGTCTGACATGCGCCGGATCATCTGTTCTTCCGGCAGCACGGCAACCAGATCGCCGATCCCCCGGCCCGTCACCGGATGAACATAATCGGGAGCCACATCCTGCAGGGGCAACAGCACAAAGGCACGCTGATGCATGCGCGGGTGCGGCAGGGTAATGCGGTCATCAGCATGCTGCACACGCCCAAAATCCAGGAGATCAAGATCAAGTACCCGCGCTTCATTTCTGACCTGCCTGACACGCCCGAATTCGGTCTCGATGCGGTGCAGTCCCTGCAAGGTGTCATGCATCGAAAGCGACGTGCGGGCGGCGATCACTGCGTTGACAAACCAGGGCTGGTCTGTCAGCGGCACTGGCGCGGTTTCAAACCAGGCGGACACATGGACAATCTCGATGCCGATGGCAGGAAACCGCGCGATCGCCGCCTCGCAGCCGCCACGGGGAGTCTCGAAACCGTCAGGTACAAGGTTGGCGCCGATCCCGATCAAGATATCGATGGGATCGCTATTTTTTTTATCGAACATTATTTCATAGACCATCGAGTGAGTAAATTTATCTTCCAAATATCTCACATTATGTCGCGCAAATGATGCCAAAATGTAAATTGAAATTTATAAAACAGACAGATATTGAAGCATTCTTTACATTTTGCAACGTTACGCGTAACTTGTGGGTATTAGCCAAACAAGTAATTCCTGTATGTGCATATTCTAACGGCAATCAACCGAATTTTACGGGTTTTATTCACAAATGATTATTTGAAAAAGCTAATTCTCATAAATCCTTCATAAGGCACTATCGTGACAGACAATATATACCGTGAAAGAACGGTTCTTTTCATCGACGGTTCAAACTTTTACGCTTCCGCGCGCACCCTTGGGATGGATATTGATTATGCCCGCATGCGGGCCTATTTCGCGCAGAATGCCCATCTGATCAGGGCATGCTACTACACCGCCCTGCCCGAGGATCAGGAATATTCGCCGCTCCGCCCCCTGATCGACTGGCTTGATTACAACGGCTATTCTGTGGTCAGCAAGCTAACCCGCGAATTCACCGACCCCGAGACCGGCAAGCGCCGGGTGAAGGGCAATATGGACATGGAAATCGCCCTGGACATGTTGCGACTGGCGCCGAAGATCGAACATGCCATCCTGTTCTCCGGCGATGGTGATTTCTGCCGCCTTCTTGAAGATGTGCAGGGCATGGGCGTGCGCGTCACCGTCGTTTCGACAACCAAGACCTCACCGCCGATGGCGGCTGATTCCCTGCGGCGGATGGCGGATGAATTCATCGAGTTGGAAAATCTTCGCGAATTCATCACCAGACCACCGCGTGACAATGTCGAAAGTGAACCGGCCTGACCTTACGGCCCGGATATGACAGCGTTGTGACAAGCTTCGTTCCACCGCCTCGCGACTGCGCCTTGTGCCCACGTCTTGTGGAATTGCGGCACAGCTGCAGGCACAAGGAGCCGTCCTGGCATAACGCGCCTGTTGAATCATTTGGTGACATCACGGCGCACATTCTGATTGTCGGCCTCGCGCCGGGTCTTCGCGGCGCCAACCGGACAGGTCGTCCGTTCACCGGTGATGCCGCCGGCGGCTATCTGTTCACTATGCTGCGGCGCTTCGGGCTGGCGACCGGGGATTATCGCGAAGATGGCGAGGATGATATCCGGCTGGCCGGTGTCCGTATCACCAATGCCGTGCGCTGCCTGCCGCCGGACAACAAACCTGTCGCGGCGGAAATCAACGCCTGCCGCCCCTATCTGGCGGCGGAGATTGCGGCGATGCCGCATCTGGACACCATCGTGACCTTGGGGCGTCTGGCGCATGACGCCACGCTGCGCGCGGCAGGGCTGCGCCCCGCTGCGGTGCCATTCCGCCATGCTGGCAACCAGCCCATTGAGATGCAGCACCGGATGATCCGCATCATCAGCTCCTATCACTGCTCGCGCTACAACACGCAGACCGGCCGCCTGACCGACGAGATGTTTGCCGGAATTTTCCGGATGATCACCGCGCGGGAGGGTGGGGATGCGCGCTAGCCCTTGCTGCGCAGAAGCCGCGCTTTTTCACGGCCCCAGTCACGGTCCTTGGCCGCCTGACGCTTGTCCTGCTTGCGACGCCCCCTGGCAAGACCGATCTGGATTTTCGCCCGCCCGCGGTCATTGAAATACAGCACCAGCGGAACAAGGGTCATGCCCTCACGCCGGATCAATCCCAACAGCTTGTTCCGCTCACGCGCCTTGACCAGCAATTCGCGCGGCCGCTTGGGTTCGTGATTGTCGCGCGCCGGCTCATAAATCGGGATATTGGCATTGAACAGCATCAGCCGGCCACTGTCCTCGCCGGCGTAGCTCTCGGCGATACTGGCACGGCCGGTACGAAGCGATTTGACCTCGCTTCCGGTCAGGATGAGACCGGCCTCGATCTGTTCCTCGATTTCATATTCATGCCTGGCGCGCCGGTTCTCGGCGACGCGGCCGGTTGTTATGTGCCCCTTGGCCATGGATCCATTCCCGCCAGTCGCACCGGCGCCGCCCTCGCAATGACGGGAACCGCCATCTAGTTGATCAGCCCGGCGCCGCGAAGCGCCGCCTCGACACGCGCCTTGCTGCTGTCAGCGATTTCGCATAGCGGCAGCCGCGTTCCGGACCCGCACAACCCCAGCAACTCGGCCGCATATTTGACCGGCCCCGGACTGGCCTCGCAGAACATGGCGTCATGCACCTCGATCATGCGGGTGTTGATGTCCTGCGCCGTCTTCACATCGCCCGCCATCCAGGCGTTATGCATGTCGGCCATCTGGCGCGGCGCGATATTCGACGTCACCGAGATGGCGCCATGGCCACCACCGGCAAGATAGGGAAGCGTCGTCGCGTCCTCACCGGACAGCTGCGCAAAGCCATTGCCAAGCGCGTTCAGGATCCGCGGAGGGCGCCCGACATCGGAGGTCGCGTCCTTGATCCCGACAATGTTCGGACAGGCCTTCGCCATGCGTGCCAGAGTGTCATCCGCGACGCGGACGATCGACCGGCCCGGAATGTCATAGACGATGACAGCGACATCCACCGCCTGTGCCACCGCGGTGAAATGGCGGTACAGCCCTTCCTGCGTCGGCTTGTTGTAATAGGGGCTGACGATCAGCACGCCGTCGGCACCGGCGCCGGCGGCATGTTTGGCAAGGCGTACCGCCTCGTCCGTGCTGTTTGACCCGGCACCGGCGATCACCGGCACGCGCCCCGCCGCCTGCTCGATGCACAGCTCGACAACGCGATCATGCTCATTATGCGACAGCGTCGGCGATTCGCCGGTGGTGCCGACCGGCACCAGCCCGTGCGTGCCGTTCTCGATCTGGAACTCGAGAAGTTTTGTGAACGCATCCTCGTCAACCCGTCCGTTGCTGAACGGCGTGATCAGCGCGGTGTAGGACCCGGCGAAGGCCGGCGTGGCAGAATCCTGAGACATGGGATGGTTCCTGTTCATGTTGAGCGCCCAAAATAGGCCCGCCCCGGTGCGAAGACAAGCCCGCATTCCGGGTTGTTCGCCGCACCGGCTGCGCTGGCCTGTTGCCGCGCCGCCGACACGACGCTAGGCTTTGCGACATCACACAACAGGACACAGCCATGAACGACCAGACCCGCCCCGCCATCGGCATTGACGACATCCACGCCGCCGCGAACCGCATCGCCCCCCATATCGTGCGCACGCCGCTGGTGGAATCGCCGCGGCTGAATGACTGGCTTGGCTTCCGGCTGCTGGTGAAGGCGGAATGCCTTCAGCACACAGGGTCCTTCAAGCTTCGCGGTGCGACCAACACGGTGATGAGCCTGCCGGAAAGCATCACCGATGTCGTCGCCTATTCCAGCGGCAACCACGCCCAGGCGGTGGCCCGCGCGGCCAGCCTGCGCAGCATGCGCGCCGTGATCGTGATGCCGGAGGACGCGCCGGCGATGAAGATCGAGGGCACGAAATCCTATGGCGCCGAGGTGGTGACCTATGACCGCTACAATGAGAGCCGCGAGGAGATCGGCGGTGCCATCGCCGCCGGGCGCGGCGCCGAGCTGATCCCGCCTGTCGAGGATGCGCGGGTGATGGCCGGCCAGGGAACGGTCGGGCTGGAGATCGCGCGGCAATGCGCCGAGATGGGAACAGCACCGGACCATGTCATCAGCTGTTGCGGCGGTGGCGGGCTGATCGCCGGCCTCAGCACGGCGGTCCGCGCCGAACTGCCGGCGGCGAAAATCTGGGCTGCCGAGCCTGCCGATTTCGACGACACCGTCCGCTCGCTCGCCAGCGGCAGGATCGAAACCGTTGATCCGGCGGCACGGTCGATCTGCGATGCGGTGGTGACGCCGGCCCCGGGCGAGATGACCTTCGCCATCAACAGGACGACGCTGTCCGGCGGGTTCGGCGTCAGCGACGATCTGGTGCTGCGGGTGATGGCCACCGCCTTCAAACATCTGAAGCTGGTGATCGAGCCGGGCGGCGCGGTGGCGCTGGCGGCGGCGCTCGACAGGCGGTTGCCGGCCGATACGGGCTGCGCGGTCGCCGTCGCCTCCGGCGGCAATGTCGATGCCGAAATGTTCACCCGCGCGCTGCAGGCCGGGCCGTTGGTTTAGGATAGTGAAACCCTAGAAATCGGTCGGGGCGCCGCCCTCTTCCTTGCGCCGGGCGACAAAGGCGCGCAGCTCCTCGTCGATGGCCGGGTCGATCGGCGGCGACTGATATTCGGCGAGGATCTGTTTCCAGACGGCGTTGGCGCGGTCATGCGTCCAGATGGCGCCGGCTTCCTCCCACGCCTCGTAATTGCGCCAGTCCGACATCAGCGGCGCATAAAAGGCGTCGCGATAGCGTTCCTGCGTGTGGTCGGCGCCAAAGAAATGGCCGAACGGCCCGACCTCGCCAATCGCCTCCACGGCCAGATCATCGGCGCTGATCGGCACCGGACGGTTGGTATAGGCGATCTGCTGCAGCATCTCGCAATCGATGATGAATTTCTCGAAGCTGGCCGACAGCCCGCCTTCCATCCATCCCGCCGCATGATAAATCACATTGGCATGGCCGGAACAGCTGCCCTGCAGCGAGAACAGTGATTCCCAGATCGCCTGCGCGTCGGGCGCGTTGCAGGCATTGGCGTTGGAGGCGCGCAAGGGCAGACCATAGCGCCGCGCCATCTGCCCCGATATCTGCATCGCACGGACATATTCCGGCGTGCCGAAGGCCGGCGCGCCGGTCTTCATGTCGACATTGCTGGTAAAGGCGCCATAGACGCAGGGCGCCCCGTCCCGCACCTGCTGCAACAGGGCGACGGCGGCCAGCCCCTCGGCATTCTGCTGCGTCACCGCGCCGGCAATCGTAACCGGCGCCATCGCCCCGGCCAGCGTGAAGGGCGATATGATCACTACCTGCCCGCGCCGCGCCGCCCGCATCGCGCCATCCAGCATCGGCCAGTCATGCTTCAGCGGCGATGAGGAATTGATGTTGGTGAACATATGCGGGCGTGATTCAAACGCCTCATCCGTCAGGCCGCCGGCGATCCGCGCCATCTCCATCACATCCTCGATCCGCTCGGGACCAAGCGAATAGGCGTGGATCACCTTGTCGGTCAGCGTCAGCATGTCGTAATGCGCGTCGAGATGCCGGATCGAGGCATGGATGTCGATCGGCTCCACCGGATAGCCGCAATTCAGATGAATGCAGTTATAGGCCTGTGCCAGCCGCAGCAGGTCCTGGTAATCGGCGCGGTTGCCAACCCGCCGCCCACGGTCAAGATCCATCACATTCGGCGCCGAGGCGACCTGGCCGAAATTGACATGCCGCCCACCAACGATGATTTCATGGGCCGGGTTGCGGGGGGTGATGGTGAATTGTGACGGCGCGCGACTCACCGCCTCCATCACAAAACCACGATCCATGCACACGCGCTTGGTCTCGTAATCGACCTCGCAGCCTGCTGCTTTCAGGATGTCCAGCGCCTCGTCATTCAGGAACAGGATCCCGATCTCCTCGAGGATGCGCATGCTGGCATCGTGGATGGCCTCGACACCGTCCGGATCAACAGGCTGTGTCGGATCATCGAGATAGGTCACGGCACCCCATTCAAGCTGGCCTGCCAGGAACGGCTTTTTCAGGCTGTCCCCACTACCGCGTCGGCGGCGGCGTGGCCGCTGGGGCGAATCAGTCGCAATCTCGGACATCGGGCACCTCGCTGCGTCATTCTGCCTCGACGGTAACAGCGCTAAACCTGTCAATCATTCTAAAAATGACATTCGATACCCCATTTCAGTCACCCGGCAGGGCAGACGGGCATTACCGGTTTAAAATGGCGCACCAGATGCTAAGAAGGAACGCGGTTCAACCACGCGATGGCAGGAGGCACCAGGGTGGCACCAGAGATCAGGTTCGTTCTGGGCGGAACACGGTCAGGCAAGTCCGCCCATGCCGAGGCCCTGGGGCTGGGGCTGGCGCAGAAGCGCGAGGGCGATCTCGTCTATATCGCGACAGCCGAGATTTTCGATGAGGAGATGGAAGCGCGGATCGACCTGCACCGCCAGCGACGGGGCCCGGAATGGACACTTGTCGAGGCGCCGGTCGACCTGCCGCAGGCGATCCATGCCAGCGATGACGCGGACACGGTGATCGTTGTCGATTGCCTGAGTGTCTGGACAACCAATCTGTTGATTCATGAAGCCGATGTCGAGCAGGCGCGTGGCGCGCTACTGGAAACGCTGCGGGATTGCCGTGGCAGCATTGTTCTGGTTGCCAGTGAAACCGGTCTCGGAATCGTTCCCGACAACGCGCTGTCACGCCGGTTCCGTGATGCCAACGGGCTGTTGAACCAGGCTGTCGCCGCGGTGGCGGATGAGGTGTTTTTTATGACAGCCGGTCTTGCTTTAAGAATTAAACCACCGCAATAAACATCAAGGTTTTCCGAATATTTGGTTATCACCCCGATGAATTCATTCTCCTCTTCCCGCCATATTGCTGAATTGATGGACGCGCTACCACAGCCGGATCGTGCGGCGCGGGGCATGGCCGCAGCGCGCCAGGACCAGCTGACGAAACCACCGGGCTCGCTTGGCAGACTTGAACAGCTGGCACTCTGGATGGCCGAATGGCAGAAGACGAACACACCGCATCTCGACAGTGGCAAATGCCTTGTCTTTGCCGGCAATCACGGTGTCGTCAAACAGGGGATCAGCCCCTTCCCGCAGGAAGTCACCCAGCAGATGGTGTGGAATTTCGAGGCCGGCGGCGCCGCCATCAACCAGCTTTGTGAAACCGCCGGGCTGGAATTGAGTGTCACCGCACTCGATCTTGGTCGCCCGACGATTGATTTCACTACAGCGCCTGCCATGGATCCCGACGAGGTGCTGCACGCCATGAATGCTGGCGCTGCCGCCATCGGCGAGGTGTGCGATTATCTGATTGTCGGCGAGATGGGCATTGGCAACACCACCGCTGCCGCCGCCATCTGCATGGCGCGGTTTGGTGGTGATGCCGGTGGCTGGGTCGGTCCCGGCACCGGTCTTGACCAGGCCGGCGTCGTCCACAAGGCAATGATCATCCAGGCGGCCCTTGATCGGCATGGCGACAGCCTGCCCGACTGTGTCAGCCTGTTGGCCGCCTATGGCGGGCGTGAAATGGCGGCCATTGCCGGCGCCGTTCTCGAGGCGAGGCTTCGCTGCATTCCGGTGATGCTTGACGGCTTCATCTCGTCATCGGCGGCGGCGGCCCTGACGGCAGGCAACAGGCCGGATGTTCTGGATCACTGCATGATTTCGCATCTGTCATCCGAACCGGGGCATATCCGCCTGGCCTCGGCGCTGCGGATGCAACCGCTTCTGGATCTGCGCATGCGGCTTGGCGAGGCCAGCGGTGCCGCGGTGGCAACCCTGCTTGTGCGCGCCGCACTGGCGGCGCATAATGGCATGGCAACCTTTGCCGAGGCCGGCGTCAGCCAGGAAGCATGAGTGCGGGCCGGGACATGGCGCACCGACAATCGCCCCTCGGCGACTGTGCGGCGGCGTTTCTTCTTCTCAGCCGTATTCCTGTCGGCTGGTATCATTTTCCTGCCGAGCGACCGCCGAACCTGACCTCCGCTCTCTGGGCGTTTCCGCTTGTCGGGCTGGTCATTGGCGGCAGCGGCGGCGCCATCCTTGTCGCCGCGTCATCGCTTGGCCTGCCACCATTTGCGGCGGCGGTGCTTGCCCTTGCCGGCATGGCGCTGCTGAGCGGTGCAATGCATGAGGACGGTCTTGCCGACATGGCGGACGGGTTTGGCGGTGGCCACGATGCCGAGAGCATCATCCGGATCATGCATGACAGCCGCATCGGCGCCTATGGTGTGCTGGCACTGATCCTGGCAACGGCGCTGCGGCTGGCGCTACTGGCACTGTGTCTGGAGACTGTTTCGGGCTGGGCGCTGATCGGCTTCATCGCGCTGATTGGTGCGGCAAGCCGCTTCCAGCCAGTGCTGCAGCTTGCGGTTTTTCCACTCAGCCCACATGCAAAACTTGCCGCGCTGACCGGACGCCCGGGCATGGGAAGGCTTGTCGCCGCGCTAACATTGTGGCTGCCGGCGATGGTCTGGCTGTCCGGCAGCATTGCAACCGCCATCATCATCCTGCCGGCCTTCGTGTCGAGCCTCTGGATCGGCCAGATCGCGACACGCAGGATTGACGGGCTGACGGGCGATGTCATGGGGGCGTCAACGATGATTGCCGAAATCATGATGTTGATGTGCTGGGCCGCGCTCGGCGCTATGCTGCCAGCATGAGCGCGCATCCTGAAAGCCGCGAGATTTTCTTCATTCGTCATGCGCCGGTGGTCAGGCAGGCCGGACATGTGCCGCCGGCCGACCCGCCGATCGAACCGCGCCATTTCGATGTTGAACAGCTTGTCAGCCAGCTTCCCGCCGCCGCCGCATGGCATGTCTCGCCATTGCAGCGCGCGCAGCAGACAGCCGCGCTGCTGGCCCCGTCCCTGGCGCCGGCAAGCCTGTCAGAGGCGCCGGAGCTTGTCGAAATGGATCACGGGGCATGGCATGACCGCCCCGTCGCCGAGGTCTGGGACCAGATCAAGGAGGGGCCGCTTCACAACTGGACATTCCTGACCGCGGACAGGGTGGCGCCGCAGGGCGAATCCTTTGTCATGCTGGCGGCTCGTGTTACCGGCTGGATGCGCCGGTTTGAAAGGGAATTCAGGACCACCCCCGCGATCATCATCACCCATGCCGGCGTGATGCGGGCGGCGATGGCGGTGGCGCTCGGCGCACCGCCGGATCATGTTGTCGGCATTCCGGTGCCGCATTTCGGGATGCTGAAACTGACATTGATGGACCCGTCCCGCGCCACCGCGGCCGGTGGTGCCTGGCTGTTCAATGGCCTCTTCGATCCTGCCATAGCCTGAGACAGCTTCCCGGTGACCGGTGCTCCGGAGCAACGCTAGCTGTTCAGATGACGCACCCCGCGCGGGTCGATCCAGCCAATCGAGCCGTCATTCCGACGATGCACGACATTGAGCCCGAAATGCGCCGCATTCCTGAACATCAGCATCGGCGCCTCGCTCAGCTCCAGCTTCATCACCGCCTGTTCCACCGTCAGCATTTCGATGTCATAGGCCAGCTCGGCGACAACCGCCGGCAGTTCGTCATTTTCCGCGTCATCCTCGATCTGTTCGGCACCGGCATAGACCATCATCGTTGCTGGCAGCACGTCATCCTCCTCGGCTGGCGTGACGGTGCCGCGATGATTCTTCAAGCGCCGCTTGTGGCGGCGAAGGCGTTTCTCGGCATGTTCGATGGCGGCATCGAGTGCCGCATGCGCATCATGCGCGAACCCCGTCGCCTCCAACTCCATTCGTCGCGACAACGCCACCCGCGTTTTCACCCGGAAACCGGAATCAGCCTTTTCAAGGGTCACATGGCCGCTGACCGCACGGTCGAAATATTTCTCGACCACATTGTTGAGCGCCGTTTCGGCATGCGTCTGAAATGCCGAGCCAGTATCCATGTTCTTTCCTGAAACGCTGATATTCATGTCTGTCTCCCTTCCAAGCGGAGGTTACGGCTGCGCCGGAGCGGCCATAAGCCTTTGGGGGAAACCGGCGCAGCGTGCATTCGTGAACTGCCAGACAGCCCACATGAACGGAACGCGCTGCATCTGCGCCCATCACAGAAAAATATCCTTGAAAGGGGGGAGCGGACGGGCGCTCCGATACTCAAAGGCTGCCAAGAAAAACCCTTTGGTGCAAGCGAAACCGTATTGTCACGCCGCGGCAGGCGAAAGGCATCGGAAACCAAGCGACAGGCGGCCGGACCCGATATGGTCGACGCCGTGAAGAGGCCGCGCATCCTCGCCTTCACGAGCCGCGAACCCCTCGGCCGACAGCAGGACGATCCGGCCCGGCCGGTCATCGATGCGCCGTGCACCATGCCCCTGGCGGTCATCGCAGGTGAACAGGCGCGACTCGCCGGCAAGCGTCACAATCACCACGATGCCGCGATACCGCTTGCCATCACGGTGAATGCCGATGCCGCGGGAGCCCGCCGGATAACGCTGGATTGCGAAATCGTCAAACAGGATGCCGGGCGCAAGGGGCGGTTCCGGCAGGCTGGCGCTTGTGGAATTGATTGATGCTTCCAGAAGGCCGGCAAGTTTGGCGAAGGCCCCTTCCCGCGGCGCCGGAAAACAGACATCGAAATCCTGAAACACCCGGTTGCCGCGATGTTCGATCTGCGGGGTGGCGGTGCGGAAGGTCTGTCTTGCGGCACAGGCACACAGCACATCGATTTCTTCCGTGGTCAGAAACTCAAGACTGGCCACCCGCCGCGCCGGC
>Ga0181584_10000598_pt1 | contig 25992 bp, 23 predicted proteins | sample 071ome_30_FD_132462 | JGI IMG/M metagenome (GOLD analysis project Ga0181584, IMG submission 132462) | Coastal salt marsh microbial communities from the Groves Creek Marsh, Skidaway Island, Georgia - 071406AT metaG (megahit assembly) | ecosystem: Environmental > Aquatic > Marine > Intertidal... | reverse complement strand
TGACGATGACGATGGCGATGACAACGTTGCTGGGCGGCGGAAGTCGGTTCGCGACTCCTCGGAGTACGTGTGGGTCGATGCGCATATGCAGACGACCCCCGTAATAGGGGATATCGATGGGGACGGTCACGATGAGGTGGTGTTGGCCGTGTCGTATTTCTTCGACCAGGCAGAGTATGCGGCGGACTCCAAGTTGCGTCGGTATGTTGTCGGGGAGGATGGGGATATCAACAGGTATCTCGCGTCGGGTGTGGTCGCGTTTGACCTCGCCACGCGGCGGCTCAAGTGGAGCCAGCACTTGGACCTGTCGACGGGGTATACGCGGTTCAAGGCCGCGGCGTTGGCGTCGCCGGCGCTGGCGGATGTGAACGGGGACGGGAAGCTCGAAGTGGTCGTGGGGACGAGTATGGGGTTCCTGTACGTGCTGGATGGGGCGAGCGGGGACGCGCTCGAGGGGTGGCCGCTTCAGATGGGGGATATCCAGGGTCATGTTGCCGTCGCGGATATTGACCAGGATGGGAAGCTCGAGATTGTTGCGGCGGACACGAGGGGGAGTATTGCTGCGTTTCGGGGCGACGGATCGGAGGTGTGGGAGAAGCACATCGGGAGTGCGTTTGTGGCGGGTGCGACGTTTGGGGACGCGGACGGGGATGGTCAGCTCGAGGTGGCGTTTGCAACGCTCGACGGGCGCGTGTATCTTGCCGATGCGGCGACGGGGATCGTCAAGGACGGGTGGCCGTTCAGGACGTTTGGCGAGATCACCGCGCCGGTGCTGATCGCAAAGGTGGACGGCGGACCGCGGCACCTCGGGCGGCGCGGCATGCAGCTCGTCGTCACGTCGCATGATGGCTACCTGTACGTTATCGACGGCGAGATGCGATGCTCGAAGGCGCTGAATCTGGGAGAAAGCAGCGACGCGATGGTGTTGTTTGACGACCTCGCGTCCAACGGCGAGATGGACCTGCTGGTGGCGACGACGGGCGGCAACGTGTACTCGATCAGGACGACTTCGCCCTATCATCCGCTGAAAACGCGCACCGCGTTGTATCCAGGACTCGCGGAGGCGAGTTACGTCTCTCCCTGGAGCTGGATGGGGGTGTATGCAGACGCAGGGAGCAGGGTCCCACGGGATGTCCGTGGCTCCAACGTGCAGATCCGGCTGACGGTGCTGGACCGCCGTCCATTGCGGTTCACAAACCCCAAGACTTCCTATAAGGTGACTGCGACGCTCGTTGGGGTGGGCGCACGGGAAATGAACACGGGGGAGCAGCCGGTGATCGGGCTCACGCAGTACGTCAACAGCACGGGGACGTACACGATCGACCTGCCGTGTCCACGCAGCAGGACGACGGCCACGATCCGACTCAGCGTCACGGACGAGAACGGGTCAACGTACGTCGACGAGTTCCCGCTCTCGTTCCACGTCCACTTTTATCGTCTGCTCAAGTGGCTGGTCGTGCTGCCGTTGACGGCAATGTCGATGGTCGTGTTGACCGTCCTCGGCGGCGAGGAACTCCCCACGCTGCCCTCCATGTAATTAAATTCATTAAGATATCATAATCATGACAAGCGCATCAAACAACATTTACTCCCTTCCCTCGGCCGCGTCCAAGAGCGTCTTGCTGTCCACCGCCAGTCCCATGGCGTTGAGCCCGTTGTCGACGTACATGACGTGCGCCGTCACCGCGCTGGCGAGCGGAGAGCACAGGAAGGCCGCAACACTTCCGACCTCGGTGGCCTTCAGCTCCTTCTGGACCGGCGCATTGGCGTACGAGTAGTTGATCATGTCGTCGATGAAGCCGATGGCCTTGGCTGCCCTCGAGCCGAGCGGTCCCGCGGAGATCGTGTTCACCCGCACGTTAAACTTGCGTCCAGCCTCATATGCCAGCACCTTGGTGTCAGACTCCATGGCAGCCTTGGCAGAGCTCATACCGCCGCCGTATCCCGGGATGATCCTCTCCGACGCGAGGTAGGTGAGCGACACCACCGCGCCTCCCGGGTTCATGATGGGCCCGAAGCGCTGCACCATAGACACGAGAGAGTACGAGCTCGCAGAAATCGCCGCGAGATACCCGCGCCTGCTGGTCTCGAGCAGCGGCTTCTGGACCTCGGGCCCGTTGGCCAGCGAGTGCACGACAATGTCGATCTTCCCAATGTCGTTCGCGACGCGGTCGGCAACCTCAGAGACGGTCCACCCGTCGTTTCCGGCGTAACGCTTGTTGGTCGCGATGTCCTCCGGCACGTCCTCCGGGCTGTCAAACACGGCATCCATCGGGTAGATGTGCGTGAAGTCCATCATCGAGCCGTCAGACAGCTTCCTGGACTCGTCAAACTTCCCGCGCTTGAACGACGTCTCGAAGATCTTCAGCGCCGGAACCCACACGCCGATGGAGATCTCGCATCCGGCCTCGGCCAGAGCCTTGGCGATGGCCCACCCGAATCCCTGGTCGTCCGCGATACCGGCGATGAACGCCTTCTTCCCGCGAAGGTCGATCGGAAGACCACCTGGCGAAGAGCACGGGGGCGCGAGCGTGTGTGTTTGTGAGCGTGTGCGCGTGTATGCGAGCCTGCCTGCGCGTGTCAGCGGGCAGCAGACGCGCCCAGCCGGCGTCAGACACCTCATAGTCAGCTCCTTTCGTCAGTCTCCGTACCATTGCTCGCAGCATTGACGGAAACGTTCACGGTACGCTTCGCATTGCGCACGGCGGAAGATCCAAAGGCCCGAGTGGCCGGAGCCGCCGCCATCGAGGCCTGCGGGGTCCTGGCAAAGGCTTTGGCAGTCGCATTGGCCTTGGCCGAGACGGTGGCAATCGAGCGAATGGCGCTCGAGCGAGCGACGATTGAACAGGCGGACATCTGGACGGTATTGAACGAGTTAATGAGATATCGATCCGAGCGGCGAGGCCCAATGCGCCGCTGACGAGTGAAACAACTTGGCTCGTGCGCCCAATCGGCCCGAGATGAGAGCGAGTGAGCGAGAGCGAGAGTGCGGTGGATGAGACGCCAGCCACGCTGTCGAGACACTCGCCACTGGGATCTGCGCGCGACCCGAGGCACCCACCTCGCTGACCACCACCGCTACTCGTGCTTCGTCGGTCACCCGCAAACGCCCTCGCCGTCGACGACGAACAAAGAACGACGCCCCTTTGCCTGGCTCGGGGGACGCTAGGACAAACACCGAGCGGCTGGCAAACACCGATCGGAACGCCCCCGGGCGTGCCACGCCACCGCCTGGCAGCTCCTCTCTCTCCGGCACCGTGCCGAGTTGTGTGCACAACCTTTTCTCCCCTTCTTCTCTCCCTTCCTTCTTCCGCCCCCCAACCCGCCGCAAATGGCGCCCCCCGACCCTTCGGAATCCATCGAGCTGGAGGTGGAGTGCCAGCAGCTGCTTCACAAGACTCGCGAGTTGTCCGAGCGAGCGAGTTCTTTCGGGAAGACGCTCCAGGCGCAAGAGGAGTCTCTCCGCGACCAAGCCGAGGCTCTGAACAGAGAGATCCAGGCCAAGCTCGCAGCTGTAGCACCTGGCACGTCTTCTGCGGCCGCACTCGAGACGGCGCGATCCATATTCAACGGGAACGGGCCCGGTGGCGACCTCGCCAAGTATGTGGACTCGTTGTCAAAGCGTCCGGTCATCCTGGACTGGTTCCACGGGACCTCGATCCGGGTCTTGATCCATCGGAAGGACCGAGCGAACAAACTCAAGGAAGAATACCGGTCGTTCCGGAGCCGATGCGCGGTCATCATGTTTTCGTTTGCCGCCGTCCTCCAGATGGGGGTGAAGCGCTCCGAGTTGCTCCGCGAGGCCAACGAGGAGCTGACGCTGCTTCCCGTCGTGATGGTCGGCGTCCAGTTCTTCCTCTGTTGGCTGCTTTTCTTCTACACGGCAACCGCGTTGCGCGAGTCGGTGCTGAAAGTCAACGGCTCTCGGATCAGGCCGTGGTGGATCCAACACCACTACTGGAGCATGGCGACGTGCGTGTTGATGCTGAGCCTGCCCATCGACTCTCCCACGGTGGTAGGCGCGTGCCAACTGTTCCTGTGGTGGGCGATGATGCAGGGGGTCGTGATGGTGATGCAGAACAGGTACCAGCGGCGGCGGCTCTACACCAAGATTGCACTGGGCAACGTGATGAGCAACTCCTCGGACGTCATCGGCGGCGAGTCGAGCGGGAGCAGTGGACAGCTCTATCTGCTGTATCCGCTGCTGTTCGCGATGCAGGGGCTGCAGTTTTATATCGGCATCGGGATGTTTTCCAAGACGCAGTGGTCTTGGCACTCGCTGGAAGGCTTTTTGGACCCAGAGCGCCCCGGGACTGATCTCTGGGGGAGTCGCGGGGTGGCCTTGGCAGGGATTATGATGATGCTCATGGGGATCGCCAACGCGTGGAACACGATCGAGACGATTGTCGTGAAGGGCAGGCGGACCGGCGGGTTGGCGAGAAAGCGGGTGTAGATTCTTCTGGAAGGCGTATGTTGCGACCTGGTCGTTCGTGTTGGTTCGCTCCGCCGGGATCGCGGCTCGTGGCGCATGCGGGGGCCGGGGGCCTTGAGAGACAGCCCAGGTCCAGCCGTGGACAAGCCCGACTGCGCCACCGAGGTTATCCATAAGTCAAGTTTGTATTCGTCGTGTGGGGCAAGGCTAGGCAGATCGTGCACATTCTCAAGCAATAAATACGTATATAGGAAGCTACAAAGGCACCAACTGACGCCTGTACGTCGCTGTTTCGCGATTTTACTTCATTCTGGGACTCGATTCCGATTCGACTCGAATCCGACACACTGACCGGAGTCTCTCGCCGCCAAACGTCTAGGATACCTTCGGGCAGCCTCTTGGCGGCCTCAATTCTTCTGATACTCCTTTCGGGGAACACGGTTTCGGATAGAACGAACGCGTCTCCCGACACTTACCCCGGTACCTTCCACTTACCTTCCAACTCGGCCAGGTCTCCGTCTACGTCTACGTCTAAGTCTACGTCTACGTCATGGTCCCTCCTTCCTTTCATCGGCCCGGGTCTTCCACGGGTGACATCGCTATTCGCGAGCTCGTTTCTTCCATGGTGGATCCTAACTATTCTGGGGTCGGTGGCATGGGCGGCGTCGCCCTTGGTGACGTGGGCTGCCGTGGGCCCGAGTCGGCGCATCCACCCCACGCCCCCCATTCCCCTCCTCCCCCTCCTCCCCCTCCTTCTCTGCATCCTTCCCATGCGTCGCACCCGCCCCAGTCTTCAGTGGAAGATACGAGCGAGTTTATCTCGTCCGTCATCATGTCGAGTGGCGGTGCCTCGGCCGATGGGCTCGGGCACGGCGAGATGGCCGAATGCGCCATCGTCAGGATCTCGATGCTGGCGGCGGGATTTGTGTGCGGCGTTGGGGGCAGGAACGTGTCGATGATCCAGCGTCGTACGGGTGCGAGGATCACGTCTTCGGTGAGCTCGTCGTCGGCCATCAGGAGCTTCAAGGTATCGGGCAGTAGGTTGTCGCAGGTGAAGGCTTCTGTGGCCATTATGCAGGAGGCGGTCGGTGTGTACAAGTGTCTGACGGAAGGGGACTTTCGCGGGCAGTGTGTGGAGCCGGAGATCTCGGTGGAGGGCATTTCGTTCTCGTATGCGCCGCCGCCGAAGCACAAGATGCCCAACGCGGCGAGCGTGCGGAAGCTCCCGCAGAGTTTGGCCGCGCGCAAAGAGGCTGAGCGAGCGTTTGCGGCGTATGAGGGCCAGCGAAGGAAAGGGGCCTTCCAGTCGCCGCAGTCGACTCTGGACAGGGGTGCGAGCTCCAGCGTTGACAGCAGCGAGAGTCCCTTGCAGTTCGGATCGTCGATGTACGGTGGCCACGGGTACAAGCGTGATTATCAGCTCGCCGAGGAGGACGGCGACCGTGGTGGTGACCGCGGTGGTGACCGTGGTCGCGGCGGTGGACGTGAGCGTCGTCCCCTGTTGTCGCATGGGTACGATCGCAGTGGGTACGAGGGTCGCGACCGCGATCACGGTCGCGATCGTGGTCGTCATGCTTATCGTGGCCAGTATACTGAGTACTACGACGAGTTTGACCGCGTCGGTGACCACGAGCAGTACCTGCTGTCTTCAGAGTTTACCACCCGCAGCGAGCCCCACGAGCGCTCGTACCCCAACTTGTCCCACTCCAACTCGGATACGCCGTCTGGATCGCGCTCCAGCTCGATCTCGGCCATGTCTCCGATTCGTGCCACGCAAAGTGCATCGTCGCTGCCGGACTTTGGCTTGGCGCGAGACCGTGCCGACGGGGACTGGAGGCAGCGTCAACAACACCCCGTTGCACCCGGCAACGGCAACGGCAACATCCTCAGGGATTTTCAAGGATTGCAGGTATGAGGATAGAAATCAACAGTAGCGAGCACGACAAAAGCATGAACACATGCATGACGAGACAATTTGGTTGGCGATAGACTGGCGGCACTTTTCGCCGCCGGCTGATTTGACCAGCGACCGCAGCGTTCACAATACCAATCAATAAATAAACCATGAATTTCTTCGATATTTCCTAGTGTAACAATAACGTCATATTTATGTAAAATAACGCTTACATGATGCTCAACCGAATCGGGTCCTCCATGTTCCGCTTGACCGCCGCCAAAAACGCCCCGGCCGTCTCCCCGTCGTACACCCTGCCGTCCGCACTCAGCGTCACAGTCATCTCCGTCACAGTCTCCAGCCCGCCACCAGACCCATCTCCATCTCCATCTCCATCTCCACCTCCACCTCCATCGCCATCTCCCACCCGCACCCGCACCACCTGCCGGCCACCCCCGACGGCCAAGATGCCGCCCTGCGGCGGGTTGACGATTGCCGAAAACTTCTCCACCCCAAACATGCCCAGGTTGCTCACCGAAAACGACCCGCCCACGTATTCCTCAGGAAGTAACTTATTTTCCTTCGCCTTGGTCGCCAGCCGGCGCACGTCTGCGGATATCTGCGATAGGGACTTGTTGTTGGCGTCCTTCACGATCGGCGTGAACAGTCCGCCCTCGGTCGCAACCGCCACACACACGTCCACCGCAGGAGACGGCTTGATCGACTGCGAAGAGTCGTCCCAGAACGCGTTAGCCGCCGGAACTTCCGAGAGCGCCAGTGCCACCGCGCGGAGCACGCAGTCGTTCACGGAAACCTTGGTGCCGGCAGCCGCGAGCGTCTTCCGCATCCGCAGCACGTCATCGAGGAGAATGTCTACCGACGCGTACATATGCGGCACGGTCGTCTTGGACTCTAGCAGGCGCCTGGCGATGACTTTGCGCATGTTGGTCGTCGGAATGTCGACGTACTCTGGTCCCTCGTCCTCGTCCTCTCCCATCGCATCGCCCGCGTCGCGCGTCGCGCGTGTATCAGCAACAGCGGCAGCGGCAGCGGCAACAGCAGGTGGTGTATCGCCACCATCCGCATCGTTCCCCCGATGCTCGACGGCAAACAGCACGTCCTCCTTGGTTACCACTCCCCGCGGCCCCGTCCCGAGGGGCGCATGCTGCAGTCCGTGCGCGGCCATGAGATTCCTGGCCGCCGGACCCACCCGCTGCAATCCATCAGAAGGAATGGGTTGACTGGGTTGACTGGATCCAGTCGCGACCCCGTTGCCGGCTGCAGGCGCCGGCGAACCCTCGACCGAACCAGCCAAGCGAAACCCTTCAAACTTGCCCACATCCTCCTCCTCGTCACACAGCACGCATACACCCCGCCCAACCTCCACCCCAGCCCCGTCCTCCACCAGCAGCTTTGCCACGTAGCCATCGTCCTGATTCTCCCACGCCAACGTCGCCTTGTCCGTCTCCACCTCCGCCAGCACATCTCCCGGCGCCACCAGCTGCCCAATCTTCACGTTCCAGCTCACCAGCGTCCCCGACGACATCGTCGGCGAGAGCGAAGGAAAGTTGAGCACGGTATGTGCCGGCAAGCCCTCTTCGCGAGCTCCCGAACTCTGGAAGGACCGTCGATGACACCGACCGCCTGGAGCGGAACCGCCGCGACTGACGGCGTCGGGCTGCTGCGACGACGACACGTCCAGAGACGCATCGCTCACGACGCGCAGCTGGCGTGCAAGCGAGGCGACCTGCCGTACTTTCCGAGAAACGAGTTGAGCCTGCATTCGTCGAACTTCTCGTCGAGTTCGTTCTGTTCTCTATTGGATGAGGCGCCGCCCCGGTTGAACTCGAGGACGAGCACGACGACGCGATACAGGCGCCGGACAGGTCAGTCAGTCAGTGTCAGGACACGTCGTCGGGACGGGCCACGGATCGTTTTGAATTTGGCTGGCACGGGACGGGGGCTGAACTGAAGCATGGAGGTCGACAACGAGGTGCTGACGAGCAGGTTGCGCGGAACGGAGCGACACGATGTCGACCACGCGATCTACCCGGGGAAGAGAAGAAGCCTCGGTCTGCCAGCAGTCTCGCCAGCCAGCAGTCCCGCTCACGAACACGAGCGGATCCCTGTCGGCGCCCGATCGCTCAGGCCACGACCGACCGCGATTCTCCGCGCCTCACGTTTGCTATCAGCCCACGCTCCTCGGTAGCACTGGCGTGAGACGACGAGTGTGAATCGCGCCGTCCAAAAGGAGACAAGACAAAAGACGGTCCTTGGTGGCTCGCTTCCCGGTCAACGCTTCCGCTGGGGCCACTTTGAAGTCCCGGCGGCAACTCCTTCTCGTGTTCCCTCCATTCCCAAATCCAGCAGAACACATACCATGCCCCAACTGCTGGCCATCACGTACGACCTCGTCGTCGGGCAGCCAGAGGTGTACCGATGCAATGCCTTGTCGTCGAAATCCTTCTCTAAAGAGCCCGCTGGGCACGTCTTCCATCACGTCGCGTTGCTTCAGAGCGGTGTGATCGCAGAGTCACGCGACAGGGACGACGACGCCGGTGCCAACGCCGGCGCACCGGTCGATTCCAAGCAGCCAGGCCTGGGATCGCGGACGTCGTCTGCCACCAACGTGGACTTCTCGTCGCTCGACGCGGGCGGTGCCACGGACGACTCGGCCTTCTCGGCGAAGAACCGGAAGCGGAAGATCAAGAAGAAGGAGAACAGGAAGGATCTGTACGCGTTGCTGGGGCTGCAGTACGAGCGGCACCTGGCCAGCGAGAACGACATCCGGAAGGCGTACAGGAAGGCTGCGCTGGAGCACCACCCGGATAAAAAGCGGGCCGCGTCGCAGCATGACCTCGCGCTGCTGGAAGAGAACGAAGAGCGGTTCAAGGCGATCCAGGATGCGTACGAAACGCTGAGTGATCCCGCCAAGCGGCGGGAGTTCGACTCGCTGGACCCCTTTGACGACAGCCTGCCGAAGGAGTCTGCGTGCGCGAATGATGCCGATGAGTTCATCCGACAGTTCTCCGCGGCATTTGCAAGGAACGCCAAGTGGAGCGTGAAGCAGCCGGTGCCGCCGTTCCCAGAGGGGATGGACGCCTCTGATGCCGTGGTGGACGCGTTCTACTCGTTCTGGTTCTCGTTCAAATCGTGGAGGGAGTTCCCACATCCGGACGAGGAGGACGTGGAGCAGGCAGAGAGCAGGTACGAGCGGCGGTGGATCGAGAAGCACAACGCCAAGCTGCGGGAGGACGGGCGCAAGGCGGAGATCCGTCGCATCAACGAGTTTGTCGGGCTGGCGCACCGTTTGGATCCGAGAATTGTTGCGAGGCGGGAGGCCGAGAAGGCGGAGCGGGAGCGGGCAAAGGCGGAGAAGGAAATGGCGAGGGAGGCGCGGCGGGCGGAGGAGGCGCGGCTCGAGGCGGCGGCCGCGGCGAGGGCAAAGGCGGAAGAGGAAGTGGCGCTGCAGGCGAAGAAGCAGCGTCAGTTCGAGAAGAAGGCTTTGCAGAAGGAGCGGGCAAAGCTGCGCAAGCAGGTGGCCGGGAACACCGCGGGCCTGCTGGACGGGAAGGACCCCGAGCTGGTGGAGAAGGTCTGCGGGTTCCTCGACCTGGAGGAGCTCACGGGGCTGAACGCATCATTGACGGCGGCGTCGTTGGCCGCGGCTATCGACACCGCGGTCCGGAAGGAGCAGGAGGAGCTGGACGCCAAGGCGGCGGCAGGGAGGGCGGCCGCCCTCAACACGAAAAAGGAGGAGAAGGAGGCGCTGCAGACCCGGCTGAAGAAGCTCGAGACCTGGACGGAGGAGGAGGTCCGGTTGCTGAACAAGGCGATCGACAAGTTCCCGCCGGGCACCTCTCGCCGCTGGGAGACCGTCCAGCTCTACCTCCGCACCCGCACCGTGGACGAGATTCTCGACATGGTCAAGTACGGGCTGAAGAGCGGCAAGTTCCTGGCGCCGAAGGATGAGGTGGTGATCGCCGAAAAGAAGAAGACCAAGCTCGCAAACACGCTCGGCAAGACGAGCTGCGGGGACCCGCAGGCGACCCAGCGGCACGAGAGCTTCACGGACGTGCAGATCGGGGTCGAGGCGTGCGAATGGACCAAGGAGGAGGACCTCGCCCTCATCAAGGCGCTGAAGGAGCACGGAAAGGAGCTCGGAGAGTCGCGGTGGGATCTGGTGGCCAAGGCCGTCGGCCGTGGCAAGGTGGACTGTGCCAAGCGGTTCAAAGAGATGAAGGCGCAGCACAAAAAAGACACGAAAAAGACGACTGCGTGACGGACGGACGGACTTCGAGCTACGTGTAATACCACCAGGTTCCGAACGAACGAACGAACGAACGAAGAAGCGCGACGAGGTTCAGTTCAGGCAACGAGATTCAGTTGGGAGCAAATTCAGAGCAGTTCAGGCCAACTCCCACGACTGACGTGACGACCATCTCCTGCAAGCATACGTGCTGCGTAAGACTCGCGGAGACATTGATAAATACAGCATGTTGGACGAGCGACAAAGTGCGATTTCTGGACCACCCCGACCGTCTCGCCTCTCGCGTCTCACTTCCTACCCTGCCACCTTCACGTGATCGCAGAGATCGGCGTGACATTGACGGGCCTGGGGGCCCTCTTTCTGTTCCTGGGCGTCCTCTTCTTCTTCGACCGGGGCCTCCTCGCCATGGGCAACGTCCTCTTCCTGGCCGGCGTCGTCGTCATCCTCGGCGTCCAGTCCGCACTCAAGTTCTTTATGAAACCAAAGAACTTCAAAGGGTCCATATTCTTCGTGACTGGTGTCGTGCTGGTGGTATGGGGGTGGACGTTGGTCGGGTTCGCGGTCGAGCTGTACGGAATGTGGGGGCTGTTTGCCGGCGTGATTCCGGCGATGCTCGGGTTCTTGCGGACAGTGCCCGGACTGAAGACGGTGTTGGACATGCCGGCCGTGAAGAACGTGTTGAACCGAGTAGCACCCGCCGGGAGCGGATTGCCTGTCTGACGATGTCTGATTTGATGTGTAAGGACGAGGGCCGCGTCCCCGACGTGGAGGTGTGTCGGATCCTGTTCTCGATCCTCGAACCATTCCAAAAAGTTTACCGGTAAGCGTAATTCCCAACAGCAGATAGAGCCAGTCAATGGTGTCTCCAAAGCTAGAGAAAGAGACCAAGCCAAAGGCTGCCATGGTGCGTACTGCTCGATCACTCGCCAACGACACATCCCCTCACGCGGAAGAACACGTATAGGACGACGTCCGGCGCCTGGTCAACGAGGCCCACAAGCCGCGTGCCGCGGACCTCGCGGCGCTACAGGCGCTCCAGAAAACCCAGCGCGAGGCCGACCCCGGCTCCTTCCTCCGGCGCCAGGAGTCTATATCCGCTACGCTCGCGTCTCGGGCCGTGTCGCAGTCCCAGTTGCGGCCGCTGACATTCAAGAAGCAGCCTCGCCACCTCCACTTGCCCCAGTCGCCGCGCTCGCGCGCGTCGATGGAGGCCAAACAACCAGAGGCGCTCCAGGACATGTTCCACGACATGGGCGACGTGGGGCTGAAGCCGGTGAACGTGTACCACAACCTGACCGTGGCCGAGTACTACGAGCACGCCCTCAAGTACGAAAAGTCGTCGCACATTACCTCGACGGGGGCGCTCGCCACGCTCTCGGGGGCCAAGACCGGTGGGTAATGATCACGATCGACGTGGGCTTGCGCCCCGACTCTCACTCGCGCTACGTGCTTCGTTCGTTCGCAGGACGCTCACCGCGCGACAAGCGTGTCGTCAAAGACCCGAGCTCGAAGGATGATATTTGGTGGGGGGAAGGGAGTCCCAACTTTGAAATGGACGAGAACACGTTCGTGCTGAACCGCGAGCGCGCTGTCGACTACCTGAACATGCTGGATCGCATCTACGTCGTGGACGCTTTCGCAGGATGGGACGCGGGGAGCAGGTTGAAGATACGCGTGGTCTGCGCCCGCCCCTATCACGCGCTCTTCATGCACAATATGCTGATCCGTCCGACCGAAGAGGAGCTCGGGGATTTCGGTGGGTGCCGCTGATCTCGACCGACGTGCGCTCGTACGCCCCGACCCTCACTGGATCGCTTGCTCACTCGTTCTCCAGGTGCCCCCGACTTCACCATTTATAATGCCGGCGCGTTCCCCGCCAACAGGTATACGTCCTACATGACCTCGCCGACGTCGATCGACGTGTCGCTGGAGCACAAAGAGATGGTCATCTTGGGAACGCAGTACGCAGGGGAGATGAAGAAGGGAGTGTTCTCGCTGATGAATTACTGGCTGCCGAAGCGGGGTATTCTGAGCCTGCACTCTGGTTGCAACGTGGGCGCGCAAGGGGATGTGACGATGTTCTTCGGGCTGAGCGGCACGGGCAAGACGACGCTCTCGGCCGACGAGAAGAGGCCGCTCATCGGCGACGACGAGCACGGTGAGTATCGGCCTCGACCGTCGCGCGCTGTCTCCCTGATTTTCCCTCTCTCACTCTCTCACTCGTGATACGCGTTCGGTCGGCAGGCTGGGGGGACGGCGGGGTGTTCAACATCGAGGGCGGCTGTTACGCCAAGGCGATCGGACTCAAATACGAGAACGAACCCGAGATCTTCGACGCCATCAAGTTCGGCACCGTGCTGGAGAACGTCGTGTTTGACGACGACACGCGGGTGGTCGACTACGAGGCCAACACCATCACGGAGCACGTCTCGACCTCGACCTCGACCTCGACCTCGACCTCGACCGCCGTGCGCTCCCGCCCCGAAGCTCTCACTCGCGCTTCGCGCTTTGCTCGTTCGACAGGAACACCCGCGCGAGCTATCCGATCGAGTTCATTGACAACGCCCACATTCCGTGCATCGCTGGGCACCCCAAGAACATCATCATGCTGTGCTGCGACGCGTTTGGCGTGCTGCCACCGGTGGCCAAGCTGACCAAGGAGCAAGCGATGTACTACTTCATTTCGGGGTACACTGCAAAGGTACGGATTGAGCTCGACCGACGTGCCCTCGCTCTTCGTACGCCCTGACTCTCTCGCTCGCGCTACGCGCTTCGCTCGTTCACCAGGTGGCTGGGACCGAGATGGGCGTGACCGAGCCCGAGGCGACCTTCTCGGCGTGTTTCGGATCGGCGTTTCTGATGTGGCACCCGGCCAAGTATGCGAGCATGCTGGCCGAGAAGATGGACGCGCACGGTGCCCACGCGTGGTTGATCAACACGGGGTGGACAGGCGGGGCCTTCGGGACCGGGACGAGGTTTAAGCTCAAGCACACGAGGGCCATCGTGGACGCCATCCACAACGGCGAGCTGGAGCGTGCGGAGTACGAGACCATGCCAGTGTTCGGACTGCGGGTGCCCAAGGCCGTCACGGGGGTGCCGAGCGAGGCGCTGATGCCCCGGAACGCGTGGGTCGACAAGGAGCTGTACGATGCGACCCTGGGAGACTTGGCCGTGTTGTTCAAGAAGAACTTCGAGCAATTCCAGGACGGCGGCGGGCATCTGGAGGTGGACCTGAGCGCCCACGGGCCCGCATAGGCAACCGCGAGACATTCAAATACAAAGTTTCGGCGCTTGCCTGCCCATCCAATGTGTTCTATTCCATATTTGCCTTGCTATCGTGCGATGAAACGACCTGAATCCGTAAAACCGAACGCGCATTCCCTTTCTCTCACACGCCCAGCCGTCCTCTCGAGGAGACGTTCCCACCGACGAAGGACAGCGCTCGCGAGGTCCCTCGTCCCCACCGACGTCCCGCAGTTCATCCAGCGGCCCCCAGACTCGGTGCTACTCGAGAGACAGTTCCACCTGCCTGAGTTTGACTCGTTCACCGTCAACGACGAGGTGCGGTTGCTCCTCAACGGGTTTCGAGAGCTTCCCGAGGACCTCCAGCTGAGCTACAACGTCATCCTCATCCTCTCTCTGATCGTCATGTTCATCGCGTTTGAAGGCGTCGAGCTGATCCGCGAGTGGAACTCGAACAGCGAGTACGTCGACCGGCTGGAGTCGTCAGCGAAAAAAAAGAGGGCGACGACGACGAAGGATGCGGCGGACGCGACGGGCAGCGAGCTGAGAGACCGACGGCGAGGGCTCGGATGGCTGGCTCTTATCACAGCGATCGCCGTGTGGATGACCGGGTACCTTAACGAGACGGGCATTTTCGGCAGCTGAAGCCCCACTAGCTTGATTGGTGGGACAAACGTTCGCCCGCTCGCGGGAGCGCTCACTGACGGGATGGGAATCAGACGGACGGACCCCCTCATTACTTCCACCTGAAATACACGTTGAACCATCCAACCAACAGCGACCTGCATTGATTCATTCATCCTCAAAGCGACCCCGCTTCTTTGAATTCCGAGGTCATTCCGGGTCATGCAGTTCCACGTCAATTGGCCCCTCTCGCGGGCGCTTTCGTCGATCCAACGGAGCACACACACACGGCATCATAGAATGGCTCCATGCCGCGTCGCAGAGTCCTCTGCCGAGTCTGCGCAAGCCCATGAACCGCTCAGAGTGTCGATGGTACGACTGGGACTCGACCGCCCTGCGCGCCCACTCGCCCATTCGCCCACTCGCCCGGTCGCTCACTCGCGCAATGTCGTCCCTCAGGTCTCTCTGGGCTGTCCGAAAAACACGGTCGATGGCGAGGTCATGCTGGGGGATCTCTACCGCAGTGGCTTTGAAATAACCGACGACCACGAGGACTCGGACGCCATCATCGTCAACACGTGCGGTTTTGTGGAGGACGCCAAGTCTGACTCGCTCGATAACATTATTCAGGCTGCGGCGCTCAAGTCCAACGGCAAAGTGAAGAAGGTGATCGTGACCGGGTGCATGGCGCAGCGCTATAACGAAGAGCTGGCCGAGTCGCTGCCTGAGATTGATCTCGTGATGGGCTTTGAGAAGTACGGGAACCTGTCGTCGTCTTTGCGCGAGGTGCTCGGCCAGCCGCCGGATATTGACGAGAACGAGTACTTGAACAGGTCGCGGGTGCAGGTCGGTGAGAGTACAATCGGGTTCAGGCCAGAGCATGACCGCTTTCGGCTCACGCCCAAGCACTTTGCGTACTTGCGCGTCGCGGAGGGTTGCAGTCACGCGTGCACGTTCTGTGCGATCCCGGGATTCAGGTATGTGTTTTTTCATCGTGGGTTTATCGGTCGAGCGAGTCCTCCTCCTCGTCCTCTTCTTCGACGTTCCATACGCGCTGTTTGGTGAGGACGACGAGCGAGCCTGGCGAGCGGACGCCTCCGCCCTCGCGCGCCTTTGCGTGCATGAAGTTCGTGTCCAGGATGTCTTCGGACTTCGGGATGAGGGCGTACTTCTGCACGGTGGTCAGTCCGTTGGTGACGACGTCGGGTTTGGCAATCTTGACGGCGCGGAAGTTCCACTGGACGGTGTATCGGCCGCAGGTCGCGACGATGTACCGCTCCTTCTCGCTCCGATTGCGGCTGTCCACCCAGCTGAACCTGGCCTTTTCGAAGGGCGCGTTGTTGGTGTAGACGCGATCCTCGGGCCTGAGCATGAGCAGGCGGGGCTTTGGGGCGCGGCTGCCGAGGCGGGACGTGAAGCCGCACAGCTCTTTGCTGCCTTCTTTGTACATCGTCTTGATGACGATGATGAAGGTCTTGGTCGTGGCGAGGACCCATCTGCCGTCGAATGTCACGTCGATGTGGTCGATGGGCGCGCCGAGGCTGGGGATGTTGGTCTTCGAGATCTGTCGAGGGGGTGGGGAGGGGAGTGAGCGGGCGAGCGGGCGAGCGGGCGAGCGGGCGAGCGGGATGGGAGCACGAGGAATGGAGTTGCGTACCTGGGTCATCTGGTCGTTGTACAGGCGGATGGTGCCGTCCTGGGAGCCCACGGCGCGGTAGCCGTCGGCGGTCGTCGCGATGCATGAAAACTTCGTTTTCGACTTGTACGTCCGGCCGCCACCGTGTGATAAGCTGTCGACGGTGGGCGAGGCCATGGTCTGCACCAGACCTCCCCGCTCGGCTACGCGCAAGTCCCATTTGTCGACCGACTGGGGGGCGAGCGACAGGAAGGTGTCTGTGGCCTCTGCCGTGCCCTTGGTCTCGTTCACGATATCCAAGATGCCAGACATGTCGCCGAAGCCGAGCTCCCGCACGACACCTTCCTTCTCGGGATCTATGTTGAAGATGGACCTGCCGGTGGAGGACAACAGGTTCATCTTCTCCTCCGAGTCCATAAGGATGCCCTTGGAGCAGCTGGTCAACGGCGAGGACTTGCCGGTTGATCGCCGCGTAGACCGCGGCGTGTGGCCGCGGTCGCTGCCCAACCTCAGGCTGTCGAAGGAAACCTCGAGGTCCAGGTCCTCCAGCCCGTGCAGGGTGTTCTTCATGACGCTGATACCCTCGCGTCCGACCACGAAGGATCGGTCGTTTTCTCCCAAAACCAGACTCGTGAGCTCCGACGTGGCTTTCCGGTCCACCAGGCGGCCCTCGGAGCGGACTCCGGCATGCGCATCGCCGGCTCTGACCGGCTCGTCGATGTCCATATCCTCCACCCACTGCTGCTGCTGCGCGTCCGTCTCGCCGCCACCGAGACCTCCACCGAGACCACCGGCGTACACACCCAGCTCTCTCTGGACGTTCTCCTCGCTGAGATCCGTCTGGTATCTGTTCTCGAACAGATGCCCGTTGTAGCTCTGGTGGAACGCGGCAAACTGCCTCTCGTCCGGAAAGCTCAGCGCCCACCACTCGGTGCCCTCGGCCGCACTGAACACGCACTTCAACTCCGCCGCCTGGAACTGCATCCCGTCGCTGACGACGACGTCGGGATAATCCACGGAGCCCTCGAACTCCAAGTGCCACTCAGTTGGCGAATTGCTCGAGGTGTCGGCGTTGATGTCGTAAAAGTGCGGCTGGACGTTCTCGCCCAGCAGCTCCCACTCGAACGACTTGTCGCTCCGGATGCAGGCTTTGAATAGCCTGACATCCGTATGGGCCGGCTGCTGGCCGGCGTTGGCGTTGGCCGGCTGCGAAGCCGCGTTGCCCATCTCGTCGTCTGTCACGCGTGGCTGTGTCTCCGGGTCGTTCGCACCCGCCTCGATATCCCGTATCGAAAACCGGCGCTTCCACGTCCTTTATTCTTCGTTCGCAGCGCCGCGACTCACTCAAAAGCTCAAAAACACACAGGGGGAAGTTTCGATCGAAAAACTTTGACGACGTCGTCGCTGAGGCCAAGGTCCTCGTGGCGGCCGGGGCGAAGGAGCTCAACCTCGTCGCCGAGGACACCAACCAGTACTACCTCGATCGCCGTGGCTCGGGCAAGAACCTGGCCGTCCTGATGCGGGAGCTCTCCAAGATCGAGGGACTGTGCGTACTTGTTCCCGTCCGACGGTCAATGCTTGCCCTCGCCGTCTCGCTCACTCGCCCACTCGCGCACTGCGTTCTCTCGCTCGCCAGGCACTGGATCCGCATCCTCTACGCCTACCCGTCGTACTTCTCCGACGATCTCATCGACGAGATTGCCACCAACCCCAAGGTTGCCAAGTACATTGACATGCCCCTCCAGCACATTTCCAACCTGACGCTCCTCGCCATGAACCGTCCGCCCAAGGACCACACCATGGAACTGCTGAAGAAACTTCGGGACCGCATCCCGGGACTCGCCCTGCGGACGACATTCATATCCGGGTTCCCGAGTGAGCGGGAGGAGGACCACCGGGAGCTGGTCGAGTTTGTCAAGACGTTCAAGTTTGAGCGTACGTACTCCTACCGCTGCTGCGACAACGACCGACGCACTCACGCTCGCGCTCACGCTCACGCTCCCGCTCACGCTCGCGCTGGGGCTCGCGCTCACACGCTTTGCTCGTTCGCCAGGCATGGGCGCGTTTGCCTACTCGGAGGAGGAGGGCACGCCGGCGGCCGAGTACGAGGAGCAGCTGGACCAAGAGCTGCGAGAGTATAGGCGGGACGAACTCATATCGCTTCAGCAGGGCATCGGGGAGTCGTGGGCCAGGAGCATGTACGGGAAGGAGATTGACGTGCTTGTCGACGGGGTGACCGAGGACGGCGAACTCTTCGGCAGGACCCAGTGGGACGCGCCGGACATCGACAACATCGTGTTCCTGAGTGAGAGCGAGGACACGACCGTGCCGAGGCTGGAGGTGGGGCAGATGAGGCGGTGTCGCGTGACCGGGCGCAGCGTCTTCGACCTCGAGGCTGCGCCCATTTGTTAAACTGTACAGTTTCTTCTTTTTTAAGTACCTGCCTCCCCGCACACGCGACGACAAGAAAACATCATGGCCAAGCTCGTCGCGAGGACCCCGATCGCAATGGCCACACGAAACGTTTGCGCGCTTCCGTCGATCCACGCAAACCGTCCAAGTCTCCTCCTCAGGGCTCTCGGCGACAAACCAGAGGGCGATGCCCCCCGGCCAGACGTCTCCTCAGACCAGCCAGACTTCTGGGAGGGCGAGTCGTTCGAATTCTTGGGACAGATCAGCAGCTTTGCGCTCCCCATCTTCGTCGTCCTCGCCCTCGCCGTCGGCTTCTTCGCGTCGTCGACGTACAACAAGTATGTGATGGTTTCGAAATTTCTGTCACCCTTCGACTCGCTCACTCGCTCACTCGCTCACTTGCGCTACGCGCTGCGCTTTGCTCGTTCGCTAGCGACGCCGACGTCTTCCTGGACTCGCCCCGGAGCGACGCCGACTCTGCCAAACTGTACAAATTTGAATGAACTGTAACTCTCTCATTATTCACGGACACGGGTTCGGAAACCGCCGATGGACCTCGTCGACCCGCCGCAGCACCGTCTCTTCCAGCCCACCGCGGCGCGCGTACGCAATCTGTGCCTCCAACTGCCCCACATTTGCGGCACCCACCACCGCCGTGCCCACGAACCGGCGACTCAACACGAACCGCAACGCGAGCTCGACGGGCGCCAGCCCGTGCTCCCTGGCCACCCCGACGTACGCCGCCACCGCCTCTGCCACGTTCGCCTTGGGCCCGTACCGCGACTCTGCCTCCGCATACCGGCCGCGATACTTCACCAACCGCTTGTCGGCCTCTCCAGACCAACTCGCGCCGTCCAGCGTGTACGCCCCGCCGAGCAACCCCATCGCCAGCGGGCTATACGCCATCAGCCCCACGCCTTCCACGTGCAGCGCTTCCACCAGCGAGCTCTCCGCCGTCCGACACAACAAATTATACGCATTCTGCACGCACGTCGGCTTGCTCCACCCGCGAGCCCTCGCCACTTCACAGAACCGCGCCAGCCCGTACGCCGTCTCGTTGCTCAGTCCCCACGAGCCCACCTTCCCAGCCGCCATCCCCCTTTCGACCCCCTCCAGCTGTTCTTCGAACGAACAATAGGCGCCATACGCAAGGTCAACGTCGTACCCATCCGCACCAAACATGGGAACGTACCGATCCGGCCAGTGCAACAGCAAAAGGTCGATCCGATCCCGCCCAAGCCGCTCGAGCGACCCGTCGATCGCAGTCCCGATGTTCTCCCCGTCCAAACGCGTCGGCCCGCCCCGAAGCCACGTCATCGCGCCCGGACCGGCGACCTTGGTCGCCACATGCACGTCCTCGTCCTTTATCCGCTTCCTGTTCGCCTTCAGCCACCCCCCCAGCACCCGCTCCGAGGCCCCCTGCGTCGCTGCCGACTGCGGCACCGGGTACATCTCCGCCGTATCGAACGCCACGACGCCGTGGTCGTACGCATACGAGAGTTGCTGATAAGCGTCTTCGGCCGGAATCGACGCGCCAAAGAACATCGTGCCCAGCGTCAACCTCGACAGCGGGAGGGTCGCACTGTCCGTGTTCGTGTTCGTGGTGGCCGAACCCTTGTTGCCGAGCGACGACCCACTCGGGACGACGACGGCGCGCGCTCGCCGCCGACCCCGTGGCAGTGCTCGGTTTGTTTCACCTCTGATCGTCTGCATGCCGAATCGACCACCACCGGCCGAGACTTGAGAGCGGCCTCCTTTCCGTTTCGTGACCGAAACGAAAACTCGTTTTGATATCTCCCTCTCTCAGATGCTGAACGTGCTGGGTTGTATAGCCAGGCAATCACGGCATTCTGTGCGCTCATCCATCGGCCGACCAAGCCGACTCTCTATCCATCGAGTAGCCCGAGGGTTGACGACAACGATGGCCGCTGCGAACGACGAGGTCTCCAAGGCGCAGGCTGCTGCTTCGGCGTCTGCTTCGGCGTCGGCGAAGACCATCTTTGACAAGATCATCTCGAAGGAGATCCCGGCGACGATCATCCACGAGGACGAGACGTGCCTGGCGTTCCGTGACGTCGCGCCACAGGCGCCGGTGCACTTTCTGGTGATTCCAAAGGTGAAGGGTGGGCTGTCGAGGTTGAGCAATGCGGAGGAAGCGGATGCGCCGCTGCTGGGGCATCTGGTGTACGTGGCGAGCAAGGTGGCCAGGCAAGAGGGGCTTGGGGAGGAAGGGTTCAGGTTGGTGATCAACGACGGGCCGAACGGCAGCCAGAGCGTCTACCACTTGCACATCCATGTGCTCGGCGCCAGGCAAATGACGTGGCCGCCTGGGTGAGCGACCGGCCGCGTCTGCTGATCATCATCATCATCATCATCATCATCATCATCATCAGTCATCACAGTAAGTCGGCCACGAACCGTTTGGTGCCACCCACGGTGGGTCGAGCGAAATTGTCAGTTCATTTGCCTTTGCCTTTGCCTCGCCGTGCCTCCACCTCCAACGATGGTTTGGATCTCTGCTTCGCTCAGCGGGCCGAGGCCCGGCGTCACTGGGCTGACGGAGCAGCGTGTGGTTCATCTTCAAAACGCCCGATTCGAACACACACAGCAGCCCGTATGTCGTCGCCCTGGCCCCGTCAGTGGTCTCGGGGCCCGGTCGACCGTGCGTGCGGCGACAAACGAGTCGCAGACGGAGGCATTCCTGAAGACGATCGAGATCGATACGATCGACGAGGAGACGCGGGTCTCGGCGGAGCTCTCCGCGGTGCAGGCGTCCATTGACGCTGCCTACGAGGCGGCGTTCAAGGGCATCGACGCCGTTCGAGACCCGGAAGGGAGCGCGGACGACGACGACGACGACGACGGCGACGGAGCGGAGCGCACGCGCCCCGTGTGCGTGCGCTCCGAGGCCTCCTTCCAGGCGCTGTCGAAGGAGGTGCAGTCGGCGCTCATCGAGGCCATTAAGACGGGCGAAGATACAAAACGGCAGTGGCTGTCGTTCGAGGCGGCCGTGCCGCGGTTGAAGCTGAAGCGGGAGAGGGTGCGGGGCGAGCTCGAGCGGTTGGAGGCGAGGCGGACGTCCATCGCGGCGGTGGGGTCCAAGGTGCACAGCGACTACGACGATATGAACGACGAGAAATTCGACGAGAGCTCGCCGAAGCTGCGGAAGACGTCGACGGTGCGGGTCGTGCTGTTGACAGGCTTCGAGTCGTTCAACTCGGACCTGTACCGCAAGGTGTCGGTCTCGCTGTCGAGGTCCCACCCCGGTCTCGTTGACCTGATTGTGTTCAACGATCAGGACATCGCCAACCGTCCCGCTGATGTGGAAGAGGCTCTGGCGTCTGCAGATGTGTTTTTCAGCAGTCTGATCTTCGACTTTGACCAGGTCGAATGGCTCAACGCGCGCATCAAGGACGTCCCGTACAAGTTCATTTTCGAGTCGGCGCTGGAACTGATGAGTTCGACGCGGGTTGGTGAGTTTGAGATGAAACCCAAATCGGGCGGGAAGAAGGCGGGGCCGCCGCCGGCCGTGAAGAAGGTGCTGGGGCTCTTCGGGAGCGGGAAGGAGGAGGACAAGCTCGTGGGGTACCTGAGTTTCCTCAAGGTCGGGCCCAAGCTGCTCAAGTATCTTCCGGGGAAGAAGTTGAAGGATTTGCGCAACTGGCTGACCGTCTACGCGTACTGGAACGAGGGCGGCGAGGAGAACGTGACGTCGATGGTCGGCTACATCCTGCGGGAGTGCTTCGACACGGCGTCGCTGACCGCCTCGTCCGCGACTTCCACGTCGGCGCCGTCGGCCTCCCTCGTGAAGGAGCTCGTGGAGACGCCGCCGACGGGGTGCTTGCATCCGTCGCATCCGGGGTACTTTGAAAGCCCGCAGGCGTACGTGGCGTGGTACCAGAGGGAGGGGCCGCTGGCTTCGAGATGGAACGAGTGTCCCAGGGCCGCTGTGCTGCTGTACAGGAAGCACGTGATCACGGAGCAGCCGTATATCATGGATTTGATTTCGTGCCTGGAGAAGGAGGGGGTCATCCCGGTGCCGATCTTCATCAACGGCGTGGAGGCGCACACGATCGTCCGCGACCAGCTGACGAGCGAGGCCGAGCTGGCGGCCGAGAGAGACGAGCGGGCGAAGGATCCGCTCGGCGCTGCCGTGGCGGGCCTGATGCAGGGGACAAACGGCACCGCGCGGGTGACGATCGACGCTGTGATCAACACGATCGGATTCCCGCTGGTGGGCGGACCGTCGGGGACGATGGAGGGCGGCCGGCAAATTGATATATCGAAATCAATCCTGTCGTCCAAGAACGTCCCGTACATGGTGGCGGCGCCGCTGCTGATCCAGGACATGGCGTCGTGGGTCGACAAGGGCATCGCGGGACTACAGAGTGTCGTGCTCTATTCGCTTCCCGAGTTGGACGGAGCGATCGACACGGTGCCGCTGGGTGCTTTGGTTGGTGAGAGCATCTACCTCGTGCCGGAGCGGGTCACGCGGCTCGCCGGGAGGGTCAAAAGCTGGGTTTCGCTTCGGAGAAAACAGGCATCCGAGAAGAAGATCGGCATCGTCCTGTACGGGTTCCCGCCCGGGGTGGGAGCCACAGGGACAGCGGCACTGCTCAACGTGCCGAAGTCGCTGGAGAACATCTTTGCGTCGCTCAAGGACGCCGGCTACGACGTCGGCGACTTCCCCGTCGGCGATCCGGACGCCGGCGAGCGGATCGTCGAGTACTTGAAGAAGATGTCCCTGGAAGAGCTCACGTGCCGTGGCGTCGATCATGTCCGGGAAAAGATCGGGGAGGAGGTGACGTCGGCGCTCGGCGCGACGGTGGCCGGGACCGACATGGTCGCCGAGCGCCTCAAGGAATACCTGACGTTCGACGAGGCCTGGGGGCCGAGCGAGTGGGGACCAATGCCGTTCTTACCCTCGCCGGATCTGCTGGTGACGAAAATGGAGGCTGCTTGGGGAGACCTGGCGAAGTACCGGTCTGGCCTCTCGACGACCACCTCTGGGTCGGCGGTCGTCACCGGCCTGCAGTTTGGCAACGTCTTCATCGGTGTCCAACCGCTTCTCGGCGTCGAAGGAGATCCGATGCGCCTTCTGTTCGAGCGAGACCTGACGCCGCACCCGCAATACGCGGCCTTTTACAAGTGGCTGGAGCGCGACTTTGAGGCCGACGCCGTCGTCCACTGCGGGACCCACGGCACCTCCGAGTGGCTCCCGGGCTCGCCGCTCGGTAACACCGGCCTATCATGGTCGGATATCATGCTCTCCAGCATTCCGAACGTCTACGTCTACACGGCGAATAACCCCTCGGAGAGCATCATCGCCAAGCGGCGCGGGTACGGCACGGTCGTCTCGCACAACGTGCCGCCCTACGGCCGCTCTGGCCTCTATAAGCAGCTGCTGGAGCTCAAAGCGATCTTGATGGAGTACCGAGAGGGGTATTCGGACGGAGCACAGAGCAGCCAAGGCGACCAAGACGACCGAGACGGCAGAGTCGCTCCGAACGCCGAAGAGCGTGACCGCGGGGATGCCGGCGCGGCCGTGGACGACCTGCAGCAGCCCATCCTCGACCTGATTGACTCCATCGGCCTCCAGAACGACTGTGGAACGTTCGACGCCACCTCGCCGACGGCTTCGTTTGCCGAATACGCCTCCAAAGTGTACACGTACCTGCTGGAGGTCGAGAACCGGCTCTACAGCGAAGGCCTGCACGTCTTGGGCGCGGCTCCCAACCCGGAGCAGATGACAAAGTACCTCTCGGCGTACTTCGACGGCAAATTGGGAGATGACGTCATCCAAGACGTCGTCGCACGTCGCGCAGTGGATCCCACGGCGCCCGTTGGCCTCGAGCCGGTTGCCCTCGCGCCCGCTGCCGATTCCACGGGCGCGCTCTCGTCCGTACCTTCGCTGCGAGAAGAGGCCGTCCAGATCCGCGGCCTACTCGAACAGAACTCGAACGAGATCACGTCGCTGATCAGCGCCCTGAACGGAGAGTACGTCCTCCCGGAGGCAGGCGGCGACCTCCTGCGGGACGGCGCCGGGGTCCTTCCGACCGGCAGGAACATCTACGCGCTGGACCCCTACCGGATGCCCGGGCCATCTGCTATGATCCGAGGCACGGCCGCTGCCGATGCCATCCTGGAGGCGCACCGGGCCGCGAACGGCGGTGCCTATCCCGAGACGGTGTCCGTCGCGCTGTGGGGCCTCGACGCCATCAAGACCAAGGGAGAGAGCGTCGCCATCGTCCTGGCACTGGTAGGCGCCCGCCCTGTCAAGGAGGGCACGGGCCGCATCGTGCGCTTTGAACTCGTCCCGCTCGACGAGATGGCCCACCCACGGATCGACTGCTGGACGAACGTCAGCGGCATCTTCCGTGATTCGTTCCAAAACGTCCTGGAACTCCTCGACGACCTCTTCAAGCGCGCCGCCGAGGCCGACGAGCCTGTGGAGATGAACTTCATCCGGCGCCACGTGCTGGACATGGAGCGCGACGGCCTCGAGAACCCCACCGCCCGCCTTTTCAGCAACCCCAGCGGCGACTACGGCTCCATGGTCAACGAACGTGTCGGCGCATCCAACTGGGACGACAGCGCGGAGCTCGGCGACACATGGGTGTCCCGTAACAGCTTCTCCTACGGCCGCGGCCGTGAGAAGGGCACGGCGCGCCCCGAGGTTCTCGAGTCGCTCCTCAAGACCACGGATCGAGTCGTCCAGCAGATTGACTCGGTCGAGTACGGACTCACCGACATTCAGGAATACTACGCCAACACCGGCGCGCTCAAGAAGGCAGCCGAGTCCGCGAAAGGCCCCGGCGCCAAGGTTGGCTGCAGCATCGTCGAGACCTTCAGTAGGGAGGTCAAGCCGCGCGAGATCGAGGACGTCATCCGGATGGAGTACCGCTCCAAGCTCTTGAACCCCAAGTGGGCCGACGCCATGGTCGCCAGTGGGAGCGGCGGCGCCTTCGAGGTCTCTCAGCGCATGACGGCGATGATCGGCTGGGGCGCCACGTGCATCAGCGAGGATTGGACGTGGGACCAGGCTTCGGCGCAGTACGTGTTCGACGAGGACATGGCGCGGAAGCTGCGCGACGCGAACCCGGAGGCATTCAAAAACATTGTCGCGAGGTGCATCGAGGCGAGCGGCCGGGGCCTGTGGGACTGCGACGAGGAGACGCTGGCCAGACTCCAGGAGACGTACAACGAGTTGGACTCGCAGATTGAGGGGGTTTCTCTGTAATAGGCTTCGTCCTGTTGTTGGCGTGCCCTGCCGCAGGCGGCGACTACTAGTCGACGCCCGGTGGTTAAATTTTTAAAAGTCACCCTCCTGTCTGTCTACGAACTGTCTATGAACTGTGTATGAACTGTCTATGAACTTGATTCGCGGCGGTGGACTGCTACATCGTTCAGGATCGTTCAGGCCTCGTCTCCTCCTCACCACCACGATGGGAGAAGGTCGGCAGCGCGCGACCGCGGAGGAC
>Ga0181584_10000577_pt1 | contig 26428 bp, 23 predicted proteins | sample 071ome_30_FD_132462 | JGI IMG/M metagenome (GOLD analysis project Ga0181584, IMG submission 132462) | Coastal salt marsh microbial communities from the Groves Creek Marsh, Skidaway Island, Georgia - 071406AT metaG (megahit assembly) | ecosystem: Environmental > Aquatic > Marine > Intertidal... | reverse complement strand
TCGAATTAGTCATGCATCCGCTCTAACGCTCGTCCAGGAATTCTGTCTCCACCCTGCCGGTGAAGGGGTTTATCACTATACTGGCAAGCCGGTCCTGATCCGCTAGAAGCAGACTTCCACCGGTGCTGCCACCCTCGGGGAAAAAAGTAATATCCAGAACTTCCTGTACTTCAATTTCCTGGTCGGCACTGTCCTGAAACGTCAGCGCGATCCCGCTGCCGTCCCATTGCCCGACGCTGAACGAGGACAGCAACGGAGCCTGATCGACAGCGTCCGGCGCGACAGAAAACCTAGCCACACTGGGCTGGCCGCTGACGACTGCCGAACGTCGCGCCAGGTTCAGCAGGGTATGAGCTTCCCGGACCCGGGCATTGAAGGTGCGGGTTTCCAGGCCACCCAGGCCGGGGACCAGGATGAAGCCAGCCATCGCGATGATGGCCATCACCAGCATTAGTTCAAGAAGGGTAAAACCTCCGGCCCGGAGCAAAAGTGGGGGGTGCCGCTCGCCTGTCGCCAGCACGGCGGTGTTACATCGCGCTCTGGCTGCTCTGTCAGAGGCCAATGTCGGCGTCATCATCTTCGCCGCCCTGCACACCGTCTGCGCCGTAGGATATAAGCGTGAAGTTACGCCCGTCGGACTGGTAAACGTATTCGTTCCCCCAGGGATCGGCTGGTATCTCCCGTCTCAGGTAGGGCCCATTCCAGCTGGCGCTGCCGGACTCATTTTCCATCAGTTCAGACAGGCTGTCGGGGTACTGGTTCATGTCCAGACGAAAGGAGTCCAGGGCGGTTTCCAGTGAAGAGATCTGCGAAAGCGCCGCATCGCGCATCGCGCCGGCCTGTTGTCTGAAAATATTGGGCGCCACCATCACCGCAAGCATCCCTATTATGGCCATCACCACCAGTATTTCGATCAGGGTGAAACCCCTGCTCAATTTTGCCTGTCGATCACGCTTCAAATGCGAGTTATCTTTCATGGTCATACTCTGTTGCACAATTTTCCGCCCTCTTCGGTATCAGCGATTCTGCGGGATACTCCTCTCGCCGGCAAGACTTTCGCCCGGCTCAGATCCCTGCCTCTTCAAAGAGCTCCGCAGCCAGTTCGAAACGATCCAGGATTTCGGAATAACCCAGTGAGCTTTCATCATTTAGATTGATCACTTCCGGTCGGAGCACGATGAACAGCTCGCGGCGCTCATTGAGGTCCTGCCGATAGGAAAATAGCCCGCCCAGCACCGGAATGCGATTAAGCCCCGGCACGCCGGTGTTGAGATCCTGATTGTCTTCCTGGATCAGCCCGCCCAGGACAACGCTCTCGCCATTTCTTACTACTACGTTGGTGCTTATATTCTGGCTGTTGAACACGGGATTGTTATTGACCCCGGAGGCGCTGTTATCGACCGAGGAAAGCTCCTGCTCTATTGTCAGGTTAACCACCCCGTCAGCATTGATCTGCGGCGTCAGGGTCAGCACTATGCCGGTTTCCCGGTACTGGATATTGGTGGTGGCAAAGCCGCCAGTACCGATGGACTGACCGGCTTCAACCGGCACATCAGAGCCGATCTGGATCTGCCCTTCCTGGTTATTGGTCACGGTCAGGGTCGGCCTGGCGAGCAGCCGGACTTCATTATCGGCGGCGATAGCCTCCAGAGTTGCATCGACCTGTGCCGAGCCATCCACGAAATTCTTGTCAAACAGCAGTCCCCCCAGCCCCGCCGGCGGCAACAGGGAGGTGGATGTTTCCGTGGAAACCTCGTTCACCGCAGCATTGGCTGCCACGCGCGACCAGTCAACGCCGAATCGGGTATCGGCCGTCAGGGTGATCTGGGCAATTACCGCGTTAACCACTACCTGCAGCGGCACGGCATCGAGCTGATTGATGGTTGTCAGTAACTGACGATAGTCGCGCGCCGTACTGCGGATCAGCAGACTGTTGGTGGCTTCGTCGGCGACGATCCTGACACGCAGGTTGGCCGACACCGCGGTCGCGGATCCCACCGGGGCAGGCGCTACATCAGGAGTGTCGGTCGCCGGAGCCTCGGCGGACTGGGGTTCAACCGCGGTAGCCGGGATAAATTCGTCTTCGTCTTCCTCAAATACGTTTGAGAGGGTTTCCGCCAGTTCTACTGCACTCAGGTTTTTTACCTGGTAGTAGAACAATTGCTCCACCTGCTCCTGGTTTTCGGAGTCCAGAATTCGTACCCAGCGCTCGATCTCATTGAAGCCCCTTGCGGCCGGGGCGGTAACCAGGATCGCATTAATGCGGGAAATGCCTTTGACCTGGTAGGTGGGCGTCGGTCCTTCGATCAGAGCCAGTATTTCCTCCAGCTCGGCCGCCACCTCTTCTGCGCTGGCATTGCGCAACTGCAGCAGCTGGATACCCTGGTTGGCGAACGGGTCGGCATCGATCAGAGTCAAGAGTTCATTCACTCGTTCGAGCTGGGAGGCGGAGCCGGAGATGGCGAGCACGTTACGACTGGTGAGCTTGATAATGGAATTTTCTTCCAGCATCGGTGCCAGAACCTCTGTGGCGACATCCGGTGCTACGTAGGTCAGCGGGGTAATCTGCATAACCCGGTTGCCCGCGGTCTCACCGACGGTTTCCGGTGTCACGATGTCGGTCGGGAGAGTCGAAGTCGCCACGCGAGCGGCCCAGAAGTCCCCTACCTGTTCGAGTGTTACGCCGTTGTCACGGGTTATGAACCGAATCAGGGGCCAGATATCATCGCGACTCAGGGGACGATTCGCCGACGTGCGGATGGAGACCCGGGCATCAATACTGGGATCGGATATTAGGGTGATATCAATGGCGTCTGCCAGGTCTTGCAGGACCTGCCGCAGATCGGCCTGCTCGTAATTGAGCTCGACGACATCTTCTCCCTGAGGGTTCGCTGCCTCTGGCGCCGATTCCCGGTAGGTCGTGAAGTCCAGCGGCGCTCCGTCACGATTGATTTCATTAATCAGGCGCTGGGTTTCGGCCGGATCACCGGAGGCAAGTTCCGGCACCTCCACTATCTGGTTCGCGGAACCTGCCGATCTGGTACTTGTGGCCGCGCTGCCGGACTCCGATGCGTTCGCCTGCGCTGACCGGGTATCAGAGGTCGTGCAGGAGACCAGCGCAATGCCCAGTGCCGTCACTACCGCCAGATTGAGAAGTCGTGCCAGGCGTTGCAAGGCAACCCTCGCGCTCCTGTGTTCATGCAAATATTTCAAGTCCTTCCCGTCCTTCACACTATTGACCCCCCGGTCAGAATTCTACAGCGTTCATGCTGAACACTGCTGACAGCATGGTAATTGTGATGCCTCCGACTGCAATCGCCAGAAAAATTATCAGTGCCGGCTGCAAAGCCGATACCAGCCTGGTCATCTGGTTTGAAACCGAGTTATCGAACGTTGCGGCAGTTTTCATCAAGATGCTTGCGGTACGTCCGGATTCTTCCCCTACCGTCACCAGCTGATGCAGCAGGATCGGGAAACGCTGGGTTTTTTCCAGCGAGACCCCCAGCCCGGAACCGCCCCGAACGTCTTCCTCAACCTGCACAAGGTGCCGGGTTAATGCTGAGTTCTGCACCACGTCTCGGGCGATGCGCAGGGCCCGTATCAGCGGTATTCCTGCTCCAAGCAGGGCGCCCAGGGTGCGCGCAAAAACTGCACTCTCCCGGAACAGAATGAGGTTGCCGAGCAGCGGCAGCGACAACAGGAACTGATGCTTCTTGAGCCTGTTGGCCGGGTCTCTATCCAGGTACTTCCAACCGACCACGGGCACGATGAACAGCATAATCAGCAGGTAGCCGTATTGCTGCATGAAATCGCTCACCGACAGGAGAAATTGCGCAGAAGGGGGAATCTCTGTGCCTGCATCCTCGAACATGGCGGCGAATTGCGGCACCACGAAAACCAGTAACAAGATAACCGATAAAATGCCTACAGCTAGCAACACCGACGGGTAGATCATGGCATTGAAGATAGCCTGTCTGTTCCTGTTGCTGGAGTCGAGAAAATCGGCCAGGCCGGGCAACAGCTGGTGCAGTATGCCCCCTTCTTCGCCAGCACGAACAATGTTGACGTACATCTTGGAAAATACATCTGGTCGCTGCTCCATGGCTTCGGCCAGGCTTTTGCCTTCCTTGACTTCACGGCGCATGGTCATGACCAGTTCCCGCATTGCTGCAGATTCGGTGATGCCTTCCAGCAGCCGGAGAGCCTTGTCGATCGGAACCCTTGCTTCCGTCAACGTGCACAGACCATTGGTAAAGTCCAGCAGATCACTGTGCCTGATTCTCCTGCGCCGGGCGCGACTCTCACCGCCCTGGGTCTGCTGAACCCGGACCGGCACCAGCTTGCGACTCTGCAGAATTTTCACCGCTTCGCGCTCGGAGTCGGCATTCAACTGGCCGGTCTGGACCTTGCCGGCACTGTCGTAAGCCTGGTACTTGAAATAGAGCGCGCTCATGTAGCTCTGGTAACCCTCACAACTTCTTCCGGTGTCGTCAAACCGCTGCGCAATTTGTTAAGTGCATCCTGACGCAAGGTTCGCATCCCTTCCTTGATGGCCTGCTCCCTGATCACATTGGCATCGGCGTCAACCGCAATGTGGTGGCGGATGGCATCAGACATTACCAATAATTCATACAAGCCGACGCGCCCGCGATAACCCGTGCCGCCGCAACGATCGCAGCCGCTACCCCGGTTTACCGTGGGGCAGCTGTCTCTGGGGATTTCCAGCACCCTGGCCTCGTCATCGGTCAGTTCAACCTCGATAGTGCAATCTGTGCAGACCCGTCGCACCAGCCGCTGCGCCTGAATGGCCAGCAGGCTGGAGCTGATCAGATAACCTTCCACGCCCATGTCCTGCAGCCGAGTCACCGCGCCGGCGGCGTCGTTGGTATGCAAGGTTGAAAACACCAGATGACCGGTCAGGGCCGACTCGATGGCGATTTCCGCTGTTTCGTGATCGCGAATCTCTCCGACCATCAGAATGTCGGGGTCCTGGCGCACGATGGAGCGCAAGCCGGCGGCGAAGCTGAGGCCGATTTTGGCGTTGGCCTGAATCTGGGTAATTCCCTCCAGCTGATATTCCACGGGGTCTTCAACGGTAATGATCTTTTTGGATTCGTTGTTGATCTTCTCCAGAGTGGCATAGAGGGTCGTGGTCTTGCCGCTGCCGGTAGGTCCGGTAATCAGGATCATGCCGTTCGGCTGGCCGATGATTTCTTCATACTGGTGCAGGATGAGTTCGGGCATACCCAACGCCTGCAGGGGTACAGCCGTGTCGCTCCGATCGAGAATTCGCAGGACCACCGATTCGCCGTGGACGCCGGGCAGCGTGGAGACCCGCATGTCGAGCTGTTTGCTGCCAATCTGATAGTCGATACGCCCGTCCTGGGGCAGGCGTTTCTCCCCGATATCGAGCCTGGCCATCAGCTTCAGACGCGAGGCCACGGCGTTATGAATCTTTACCGGCAAGCGTTCAATGCGGGTCATGATGCCGTCAACCCGACAGCGCACGTCCAGATGCGTTTCATTGGGCTCAAAATGAATGTCACTAGCATTTAGATCAAGGGCGCGGGCGAAGAGGTGATTCACCAGACGGATTACCGGGGCTTCCGAAGCAAGGTCGGTCAACTCCTCGTCGTCCTCGAAACCGGAAACGAATATTTCGTCAGTGCTCTCGATTTCTGGAGAAAGCTCTGCGCGCCAGTGGCGCATCAGGCGCTTTACTTCATCGACGCTGCCAAGAGAAAAGGCGACTTCGTCATCGAGGACAAAACGTATTCGCGCGCGCATCTCAATTTCAGGCACGTCGGCACAAACCAGCATGCCGCTATCGGTATAGTCCAGTGCAGGAGCAATATTTTGCGGCTCGAGCAGCTCGTTGAATACCGGCATTGTTATCTCATTATGTGACATCTGCTACCTTGTCCTGGCTTCTGCCACGATAAGTCCCTCGCTTCTGGCAAACCCTACAACGGTAATAGAACCGCTGAACTGATTGCGGGCTCGATCAATGCTGAAGTCCGATACCCAGAGGCGGGGCGACGAGTTTCCCAGACTTTCGAGAAAATCAATCGTGTTCGCCGCATCCGCGGTGCGAAAGGCCATCTCCTGGCTTATCAGTATCCAGTCCTGGCTTTGAAGCTGTTCCGCCAGCCGCGTTGAGGTGACGCTGATGCGACTGTCCCTGGCATACTGAGCCAGGGCGCGCTGAATGTTGGCTTCTATGACCGGAAAGGTTTCGCCGGAAAACATCTGATTCTGCAAACCCGCCTCGATGGTTTCTACCTCTGCGCGGCGGCTGCGCCAGCTTATGCTCTCGTCAAACAATCTGCGTTCGCGTTCTATTTGCAGGTTGATGTCTTCTATTCTGTCACTGCGCTGTTGATGGAAACCTTGCAGCGCGGGCAGCAGGCTGGTGATCGCAAAGGCGATCGCGACAATGCCGGCAAGTATGAATATATTTCTTTCGCGTTTGCTAAGCTGCATAACGTCCTTCGCTGGTTGTCCGCTCAATTATCCGGAAAGTACCGTATCAGGTACCCGTCAAAATTTACCGTGCTGAGTCGCAGATCAATGTAGTAGCGCGAATTGCTTGTTGCTCTGGAAAACGCGACTTCGGTAAATCTTGGGTGCTGTTCAAGCCGCTGCAGTATTGCCTGGGGATCAGCGCTTTCCCCTTCGATTCGAATTACCCCCTGGTTTAGTTCCAGGGATGTGAGTTGCTCGGGGCTCAACACACTCTGCAGGGTAAACAGGGTTTCCACCAGATCCTGATCTGGATAATCGGTAATCGCACCCCATTGTCGCTCAAAATCCTGCACTACCCGCCGATCCTCACGGGCGCTGCTGCTAAGCTGCTGTTGATCACCCAGACTGGCCTGTAAGCGGCGAATCTCGATTTCCTGTAAGAGAAACGGCAATGCAGCGAACAGGGTCAGAACCACCAGTCCTGCCGCTCCTGCAAGCACCCGCTTACCTTTCTCCAACTGCCTTTTAGCCTGTAAGGCAAATCTCGGAATGAAGTAATAATAGTTATTTACAGGTTGGTAAGCGCTAACATCGCTCAACAACTGGCACGCATTTCCTGCATTGACCTCAAGTCGATTGTCGGTTTCGGCGGCAGACAATGCCTGGCGCCACTGACGCGCGAAAATTTCCTGTTCAAGGTCTTTTTTTCTAACGTGTAGCCACTGCCGAACAGACCCGTCCACCAGCGTCACACTGGTCAACGACTGCCGATCCTCCTCCTGGATGCATTGATTGCCGGCACCGGCTGCCAGAGCAAGGCAACGCGGAATGACTCCGGCAAGAAACAGGTTCTGCTGCTCGAACGCGCGGAATAACGCATCCAGGCGGGGCTCGGGAATCCATAGCGCTAAATCGACTCCGACGTCATCGCCAGCGCGGGGATTAACCGCAACCGAGAGCGGCTCGGAATAGCTGGGCAAGAGGGTATCTGCCTGCAGCTGCAGCGCAGATACCAGTGCATCCCTGGCCATTCCGGGTAAGCTGACAGAGGTGGCGACGAACTCGGCAGGCGGCAACAATAAAACTACCGACATCTCCCCGGCGTCAGTTCCCAGCAAGTCGCTCGCTGCGCTCGCGAGGCTCGCGGCGCCTGGTTCGGCCGGATTCTCCGCCTGCTCCAGCCGGACTCCGCGTCCGGTTCTCACATCGAAAACCTGGTCATCGAATACCAGCACTGCCGCGCCAACGTTCTTGAGCACCTCGCGACGGGAGCCACCGGTAAAGGCTTCCTTCAGCTCCCTGGGAAGAAGCTGTTTCAGGGACTCCTGCCAGCGGCCTGTATTAATTACTGTTGCTGCCATATTTGAGAATGTGCAATTTCCGCCCGGTCAATCCAGCCTGACTTTTTGCAACTTTTATTGGGTCTTTGCTAAGACGGTCCTATCGTATGACGGTACTATCGGCAATATAGTTTGCTCTATCAAGCATTGCCGTCAGCCTGTTGATCGCAATCGGACAGTGCGGTAGGTCCGGACGCGGACTCACTAATCCGGATAAAAAAACCGGCTACGGCAAGCCGTAGCCGGTTATTCGTTTCAGAAGCGGCCGCCGACCGGGACTCAGCCGCCTGAGGCCAGTGTCTGCCTCTCCATTTCAATCAGAAAATCGACCACATTCAGCATTTCCTGTTGTGTTGGCACCGCCTGGCCTGTGGAGATCAGATATTTACCGTTGACAATCATGTTGGGGGTACTGCGAACCTGATAGTCCTGCATGCGGCGATCGCCCTGATTTACCTTGGTCCGCACAGCGAATGAACTGTAGGTGGAGGAGAAATCGGCCTCTGCTACTCCGTGCTCTGTGAACAGCGTCCCTATCTGGCGTTCGTTCTGCAGCCGGTTCCCCTCAAGATTGATGGCATTGAATGCCGCCTCGTGCAACTCATTGAATTTAGCCTGGTCGATCTTGCCTGCCGCCAATAGCGCTTCTGACACGTAGAATATCTGGGAATGAATCTTCATAAGCTCATTCCATTGCGCCGGAAACAGCACGAAGTTAACGTCCTGGGGTAATTTGGAAACCCAGTCCTGCAGGAGCGGTTCGAAACGGAAACAGTGACTGCAGCCATACCAGAAGGCTTCCACTACTTCCACCTTGGTCGCATCCTGAGTCCGGACCGGAGTGGGAAGCTCGATATAGTGAGTGCCCGGAAGATACCGGGACGGCTGTGCGTATGCGCTGAGCGCCAGCGGCAACAGGAAGAAAATCGCGACAAACTGTCTCATTCGCTTGTTCATTTGGTTGCTCCGTCAATAACTGTCTAGTGACTGATAATTGGCAACAGTGGTAGCCGGCTTATCCCGACTCCAACTGACAAACTGCCCTTACATAACCTGAAGACAAAGTATCACAGGCTCTCAGGCTCGGCTATAGCGTCGGCCAACTGCTCCGGCTCCTCTTATCCTGATATCGGTACACCGTATCGAATAATCGCTGAACCGGAAATTAACGGCTGTCCGATATTCCTCGCGAACCGGTTGCGAGGCCCTTCAGACACTGGCTATTGTGCGCCTAGTTCAGACCCGCGAGGTAGTTAGCCAGCGCTTCCAATTCGGCATCCGTTAGCCTTTCCACCACTGTTCGCATCATTCCATTCAGATCGTTGTTACGTTCGCCAGCGCGAAATGCGCGCAGCTGTGCCAGCGTGTACTCGCTGTGCTGACCACCCACGGCGGGAAATCCGGCCGGTGAGTTACCCTTACCTGTTGGGGAATGGCAGGCAGTGCAGGCGGCCGCAGAAATATCGCCGTTACCTGCGCGGTAAATGCTCTCTGCCAGCGCCAGAGCATCCTGATCGGGCTGGGCACCCACAAGCTGCCGTGGCTGGGACGAATAATAGGCTGCGATGTCCGCTATGTCCCGCTCGGAGAGACTGGCAGCCATTGGCGCCATGATCGGATTTTGCCGCGCTCCGGACTGATAATCCTGCAGCTGCTTGGCGATGTAGTTGGCGTTCTGGCCGGCCAGACTCGGGTTCTGAGGAATCTGGCTGTTGCCGCCATTGCCATGACAGGTCGCGCAGATCATCACTTTATTGGCGCCGGCGGCAGCATCGCCCTGGGCGCTTGCGGTTTGAACGACAGCCAGCGCCGCCAGGGGTATTAACCAGGATAAAAAGGTAGCTGATTTCTTCATTGATAATTCCAGGATTACTAAAGGCTCCACTAAAACGGGGAACCGCGGCGGTTCCCTAAAATTGCGGTCGCGAATTATACCGTAAAACCCCGATGGACTCTATCCACGCGACCCTGAGATCGGGATTTGCTAAACTGCGCGCCGCCGTCCCGCAATCAATCGTCGCTACAGGCTAACGCAATGGATTTTTATGCTGCCAAATTTTCCACCAGTGCCGACCGGCTTGGCGCCTGCCCTGCCGACAGCCTGATTGAAGTCGCCTTTGCAGGCCGATCCAACGCGGGCAAATCCAGCGCCATAAACGCCCTCACCGGGCAAACCAGACTGGCGCGTACCAGTAAAACGCCAGGGCGAACCCAGCTGATAAACTTTTTCGAGTTACAGGAAAGACATTTTCTGGTGGATCTGCCCGGCTATGGATTTGCCAAGGTGCCGCTGGCAGTGAAAAACAAGTGGCAATTCGAGTTGGAGCAATATCTGCGCAATCGTGAACCCCTGAAGGGTCTGGTTCTGCTCAGCGATGTGAGACACCCGCTGAAAGAGTTCGATCGCCTGATGGTGGAATGGGCGGTGCAATCACAGCTACCTCTGCATCTGCTGTTAACCAAGGCAGACAAGCTGAAGCGCGGTGCCGCGAAGGGCACTTTACTGTCAGTAGAGCGTGAGTTAAAAGAGCTGTCGGCTGTCAGCGTGCAGCTGTTTTCCATCACTCAAGGTGAAACCATCAACACTTTGCGCCAGCAACTTACCAGCTGGTTTCTGGGGTCCGAAGACAACCAAGACGGCGAATAACTTCTGCCAGACCTGAATAGATCAGGAGAAAGAATCGGACGATAGTCAGTGTGCTTCGTCCCAGTTGTTGCCCACTCCGACTTCCACAACCAGTGGGACATCAAGGGCCGCGGCTGTGACCATACGAAATTTCACCCCTTCGGCCAGCAGATCGACATCGCGCTCCGCTACCTCAAATATCAGCTCGTCGTGCACTTGCAGTAACATCCGGGCATCGAGCCGATCGGCGTCCAGCCAATTATCGATATCGATCATCGCCTGCTTGATGATGTCTGCGGCCGTGCCCTGCATCGGGGCGTTGATGGCCGTCCTCTGAGCTGCTCGACGCAGTACGGCATTGCCGGCCCGAATATCCGGCAGATAGAGCCTGCGCCCGAACAGGGTCTCGACATAGCCTTTTTCGTCCGCCAGCGCCTGGGTCTGGTCCATGTATTTGCGGACACCGGGGTAACGTTCAAAATACCGATCGACATACTGTTGCGCTTCCTGACGACCGATACCGAGCTGATTCGCCAGTCCAAAGGCCGACATACCGTAGATGAGGCCGAAATTGATAGCCTTGGCACTGCGGCGCTGATCGGCACTGACCGCATCCAGGTCAACTCCGAATACTTCCGCTGCTGTCGCTCTGTGCACATCCTGCGCATCGGCGAATGCCCTGAGCAGCCCCTCGTCCTGAGACAGATGCGCCATGATACGCAACTCCACCTGGGAATAGTCCGCAGCCAGGAGTTTGTAGCCCGGCTCACTGACAAAGGCCTGCCGAACCCGACGCCCTTCGGCGGTGCGGATCGGAATATTCTGCAGGTTTGGCTCGGTGGAGGAGAGGCGACCGGTAGCAGCTACCGCTTGCTGGAAGGATGAATGGATGCGGCCACTTCGGTCATTTATTTGCAGCGGCAATTTGTCGGTATAGGTGGATTTCAGTTTTGCCAGGCTGCGGTGATCCAGGATAAGCCGCGGCAGCTCATAGTCCGCAGCCAGTTCTTGCAACACCGGTTCGGCAGTCGAGGGTTGCCCGGTTTTGGTCTTCTTGAGCACCGGTAACTGCAGTTTCTCGTAAAAAACCTCCTGCAGCTGCTTCGGCGAACCCAGGTTGAATTCCTCGCCCGCCAGAGCAAAAACTTCGCGCTCCAGTTCTGCCAGTCTTACGGTCAACTCCCTGCTTTGACGCTGCAGGACCGCGGCTTCAACCCGGATTCCCAAGCGTTCCATTTTCTGTAAAACGCGAATGAGTCGAATTTCATAAAATTTATACAGCCCAGCCAGTTGCCCGGTCTGCTGCAATTGGTGTTCCAGTAATGTCGCCAGCCGCAGGATCATGTCGGCCTTCTCGGCGACATAGCGGGTGGTCTTGTCCAGTTCCAGTTCAACCAGGCTGAGTCTGGTCCTGCCCTTGCCAAGCCACGCTTCAATATCGACGGGCTGCTGATCCAGATAATGGCGGATCATATCCGGCAAATTGTGTTTGATAGCAACGGAATTGAGCACGTAGGAAGCCAGCAGCACATCACACTTGAAGGGTGCCAGCTCTATTTCATAATTCTGCAGCAAGTGACAGGCGGTTTTAAGGTCAAAACCAATCTTGACCTTGCGGGGATCTTCCAGCAGTGGTCTTAGCCTTTGCAGCACAGCTTGCCGATCCAGTAGCTGCTGACTTCCCGGGCCCTCGTAAGCCAGGGGCAGATAATATGCCTTGCCAATCTCAGTGCTGAATGCGATGCCTGTTATCTGCGCATCGAGGAAATGCCCACTGGAATGTTCAATGGATACCGCAACCCGATCGCTGGCCTGCAGCCTGTTGATCAGGGCATCGAGGTCCGACTCAGAAAGCACAGTCCGGTAGTCCAGCTGCTCGGGCACCTTGAGCGCCTCGACCTCAAGGGCGGCCTCAGTTGCCGGCGCTTCTTCCTGCCCCTCGGCAGCTTCAACGCCCCGGGTCTCCAGCTCCGTAATCCAGCTTTTGAATTCCAATTCCCTGAACAGGCGATAAAGTTCCTGATCATCCTGCGCGGCCAATTTCAGTTCGTTGATACCAAGCTCCAGCTCAACATCCCGCTTGATGGTCGCCAGTTCGTAGGAGAGGCGCACCTGCTCGATGTTCTCGCGCAGTCGTTCGCCGATCTTGCCGGAGATTTCTGCCGAGTTGGCGATGACACCCTCAATATCCCGAAATTCCTGCAGCCACTTCACCGCCGTCTTGGGACCTACACCAGGTACCCCGGGAATGTTGTCCGCCTTGTCCCCGACCAGGGCCAGGTAGTCGATGAACTGCTCCGGCGTTACTCCAAACTTGGTCTCCACACCCTGCTCGTCGAGGACCTCGCCAGTCATGGTATTAATCAAGGTAACGTGGCGCGACACCAATTGCGACAGGTCCTTATCGCCGGTGGAAATCAGCGTATCTATGCCATGCAGGTTAGCCTGACTGGCGAGGGTACCGATGACATCATCGGCTTCTACGCCTTCGATAACCAGCATCGGCAACCCCATGGCGCGAACTATGTCGTGAATCGGCTTGATCTGGCTGCGCAGTTCATCGGGCATCGGTGGCCGGTGGGCTTTGTAGTCAGGATAAATCTCGTTGCGAAAGGTTTTGCCCTTGGCGTCGAACACGATAGCGATGTGACTGTCCGGGTATTCCTTTATCAGGCTACGAATCATGTTTATCACACCCTTGACCGCTCCGGTTGGATGGCCGCGCGAATTCACGAGGGGCGGCAAAGCGTGGAACGCCCTGAACAGGTACGACGAGCCGTCGACCAGAACCAGCGGACTGGCGTTGTTGTCCGCCATCAGAGATCCCCTTGCTCGAGGCAGCTGCTGAAATCCGACACCAGACTGTCGAGCAGGCTGACAAAATTCGCACCGTCGGGCAATCGGCTCCCCAAGAGGTCCAGCTCCTTCTGTCGCACCGGATGGTCTGCAAACAGGGTGTCGATGGTATTTTGACGTGAAGTTACATCGGTAAACAGACAGACGGGCGGACTGTCAGCGATGCTTCGTCTTACCGCCAGCAATTGCCGAATTCCCGCCTGTATCTCCGGATTTTCGATCAAAACCAGGCTGTGCCGGCGATTGAATTGCGCCTCGAAGTACCCGATCGCATCGTGATACACGGCATAGGGTTTTTCCGGCAGCGCCCCAATTCGATCCTTCCAGCCAGTTCTTGCGGCGATAAGCTGCTGCTCGAGCTGTCGGTAGCGCTCGTCCAGCTGCTGATTCAGACTCTCATCAAGAGCCTTGAGTTGATCGCGAATCAGAGCGGCAATCAACAGGCTGTTACCGCCATCCAGCCAGATATGAGGGTCCACCCGACCGTCGTCGGATAGCGGCCGCGTGTCGATCGCCGGCAAATCGAGCAGACGCAAAACTGACTGGTCCCGCCCCAAGCCATCAATCGCGTCATGCAGCTCAGTTTCCAGCTGCTGTCCGATATAAATGATCAGGTCGGCAGTTTCCAGTGCCAGACGATCGGAGGGCGTCATGGTGTAATGGTGAGGGGATGAGGAATCCGGGACCAGAACACGAATCTTTGCGTTATTTTCCAGCAGAGGCTCAGCGATCAGTTGCAGTGGCTTGATTGACACCACCAGATTTACCTGAGCTGATAGCTGGGAGGCCGACACCAGGGCCAAGATTAGGAAGGCAAAACGGAGCATGTCATGGGGCTTGCGATACAATCGTCGAAGTTCTGGAGTATAACATTGTGTGAGGAGTTTTCTCCGGGTAAGCTGCCGTGTCGCGCACTACTGACAGGCAGCTCTCTCGGGCAGCAGCCCTGCAAGCTTCTTGACCGGGATTAACCATGCAGCAATCTACCGAAATCACAGCCGAAGCCAATGATGAGCATGAAGCGCTGATCAGGGCCAAAGGCATCGCCGTCAGCTTTGACACGCACCAGGTACTGCACAACGTCGATATAGAAATTCAGCGGGGCCGCATCGTCACCCTGATCGGTCCCAATGGCGCAGGGAAGACGACACTGGTGAGAGTGATCCTGGGAATGCTGCAGCCCGATCACGGCGAGGTTTGGAAGCAGCCCGGGCTGACTATCGGCTATATGCCCCAAAGGTTACACATCGAACCCACGATGCCAATGTCGGTTGTGCGTTTTCTGCAGCTGACCGGTATCAGGCAGAGCGATGTCATCAAAAGCCAACTCGAAATGCTGCAGATAAGTCACCTTGCGGACCAGCAGATCCGAAAAGTTTCAGGAGGCGAGCTGCAGCGAGTATTGCTGGTTCGGGCACTGTTGCGCCAGCCCTCTCTGCTGATCCTGGACGAACCGGCCCAGGGCGTCGATGTCAGCGGCCAGGCAGAGCTCTACAGTCTGATAGACACTATTGCCGAACAACATCATTGCGGTATTCTGATGATTTCCCACGACCTGCATCTGGTGATGTCCACTACCGACGAAGTGGTCTGCCTGAATCATCACATTTGCTGTCACGGCAAGCCTGAGCAGGTAAGCCACGACCCCGCATTCCTGTCCCTGTTCGGCGCTAGAGGCGCCGATAATATTGCGGTTTACACACACAACCACAATCATAGCCACGACATTGACGGCCGGGTCATCGAGGAGGAAGACGACCATGCCTGACTTTATAGTCTACGCTCTGGTCGCCGGACTCAGCCTTGCCCTCGTGGCCGGCCCGTTGGGGTCCTTCGTCGTCTGGCGTCGCATGTCATATTTTGGTGATACGCTTGCCCACTCAGCCCTGCTAGGAATCGCCATTGGACTGCTGTCGGGAGCGAACCTGCAGCTCAGTATCGTCGCAGTATGCATTGTTGCTTCGCTTATCCTGGTCTCCATGAGCCGGCAGGATAATGTTGCAACTGACGCCTTGCTTGGCATTCTTGCACACAGCGCACTGGCATTCGGAATCGTTCTGCTGGCGCTCTCCGGTTCGACTCAGGTAAGTCTCGAGGCCTATCTTTTTGGTGAGCTGCTTACCATCAGCACCCCTGACCTGGCGCTGATCGTGCTTGTAAGCATCACTGTGTTGCTCATTCTACTGATGTTCTGGAACAGATTTCTCTCATTCACCGTGCACGAGGAACTGGCGGGAATCGAGGGAGTGTCGGTGCAAAAACTGCGATATTTACTGGTTATTCTAATGGCGGTAACCACAGCAGCGGCATTGAAAATTGTCGGCGTGCTGCTGATTACCTCGTTGTTGATCATTCCGCCCGCAGCTGCTCGACAGCTAGCCCGTAGCCCGGAACAGATGGCAATCCTGGCCAGTTTACTCGGCTGCCTTTCAGTCCTTCTGGGGGTGTTTGTAGCGTTTCAACTCGATACGCCGGCGGGTCCATCAATCGTAGTGATGGCAAGTCTGACATATTTTATTTTGCACCTTTCCAATGTTGTAACTGGAAAAGGCTCCTGACGCTCTGCGCAACTAATCAGCAGCTCGCAAGGCAGCATATGCCTGCATCAACCGCTCGCTGTGATGTGGCGAATGCAATATGGCATGGTGTCTGCCGGCAGGATCAATAAGGGCGATATAATCGCTATGGGCGATGGCATAACCATCTTCATGATGTGCAGTTTCGTGATCGCCCGGTTGGGAAAACGCGATGAAAAGCTGAGATGCCAGACCCGCTATTTCCGGATATTCTCCGGTTAGCCCGATGAAGGTCGGATCAAAGGAAAGCAGGTAATCTGCCATTGCCTCCGGCGTGTCACGCAGTGGGTCGACGCTTACCATGATCACCCCGGTGTCATCCTGCCACCCGGTTTGCTCTAGCTCACGGTAAAAGTCGTTGAGTGCACGCATAGTGAGGGGGCAAATATCGGGACAGGAAGTAAAGCCGAAAAAAATGAATTGCCACTTGCCCTCCAGGTTGGAGAGGCTGAAGGCCCTGCCATATTGGTCGGTAAGACGAAAATCGTCGAGCGGCTCGGATTGTTCGATGCGCGCCACTCCCAGATCACTGAGAGCACGATCTTCCAGCACGTTGGAACGGGCTACCCACAATCCCGCCAATATCCCCACCAGCACTACATCGAACACAGCAAAAGCGACAAAGGCGAGACGTCTTCGTGTCATGGGCATCAACTGCCTCGCCTAGAACAGATAGTGGTCGGTAAGCAGGGCAACGAACAATACGGCCAGGTAGACGATGGAATATTTGAAGGTATCCATTGCGGTCCTTGGGCCGGGCCGGAACATCAACCGCAGCGACCAGACCATGAACACAACACCGAGGACCACGGCTGACAGCAGGTAAAGCGGTCCACTCATGCCCGACAGGAAAGGGAACACGCTGACCAGCAGAAGAATAGCTGTGTAAATGACGATGTGCACCTTGGTTACAAATTCACCATGGGTTACCGGCAACATCGGTATGCCGGTCTTGGCATATTCGTCTTTGCGGTGGATGGCCAAGGCCCAAAAATGAGGCGGCGTCCAGGCGAATATTATCAGCACCAGAATAAGAGCATCTGGCTCGATCGTCCCGCTCACGGCAGTCCAGCCAAGCAGCGGCGGCATGGCCCCGGAGAGGCCACCGATGACTATGTTTTGCGGCGTGGCCCGCTTCAAATAGCCCGTATAGATAAATGCATAGCCCACGAAGGAGGCCAGCGTGAGCCAGGCGCACAGTGGATTGACCCAGACCAGCAGAACCAGCATCCCTGTCAAGCCAAGCAAGGTGGCGAAAAGGATGGCGTGCAGAGGCTCGACTCGCCCCTGCGGCAACGGCCGATTATGGGTGCGCTTCATTAACGAGTCGACCTTGCGATCAATCAGATGATTGACTGCTGCACCGGAGCTGGCCACCAGCGCAATGCCGAGATTACCCAGAACCAGCACGTCCAGCGGGACCATACCAGGAACGGCCAGCAGCATCCCCACGACGGACGTAAGGATCATCAGCATGACCACGCGTGGCTTGCACATTTCGTAAAAGTCGCGCCAGCTGGCGGACTGATGACTGGTAATATCGGTCACTCTGACCCTCATTGGGCCGGGCTTTGCAGCCCCGCAATTTCGTTGGGTTAACCGTCATCGTGTCGGTCTGCGCCTGTCCATGTTCAGCCGACAACGAGCGGGCTGCATTCAACCACGTTTTGCCTTTTATCTCAAGGTCGAAGCGCTCAAAAACCTGTTCGGCCCCGCTGAAAAGACTCCCGGAAAGCGTTCTTTTTCTTCGCCCGACCAGTCACCAGAGAGTCTTGCTCACTTCTGCCGACCCAGGTTTGAAAAAAAGCCGTTGATTTAGCGCAACATATTGCCAGTTTCTGATGCGTTATTACTTGCGATAAAAATGAAAAATCTATAGGATTGCGCTGGTTTTAAAAGGTGTGTTGAGTGAGCTTCTCCAGGCGATTTTTTTGTGATCGGAAATAGCCTGCCCTGTTAAAGATAATTGAAGAGATTTGAGAAATTTTTTCGGGAATTCGGCCTGACTGATTCGGTGAGCAGACTCCTCGCTCGGCATCCCGACAATGATCAAACCTCGCTTGGTGTCACCATACCGTTTTGCAATGCCTGCGTCCGCCGATACAGGTGGTTGAAGGCGCCAGAAATGGTCGCGAAATCAGCAATACACGACATAAGGTGATTTTCGCCAACGGCTGCAAGCTGGCAGCCGACGGGAAGAACTCGTTTTACAGTTTGAGAAAAGGACTAGTCAATTATGGCTCTAGCAGTTGTATTAGCAATCTTGGTTCTGGGCACAGTTATTTTCCATTTCGCGGGCATCGAGATCGGCTGGTGGTTCACCGATATCGCCGCTGACTGGGGATCGGTGGACTTTGTCGTCATCGTAACATTCTGGGTGACCGGCATTGTGTTTGTCGCCATCAACCTTTTCATGGCCTACTGTGTTTGGAAGTTCCGCCATAAGGCTGGTCAAAAGGCCGTCTACGAGCCTGAAAATTCCAAGCTTGAAATAGGCCTCTCGGTCGCCACGACCATCGGCGTAGTATTGATGCTTGCTCCCGGTCTGTTTGTGTGGGCCAACTTTGTCACTCCGCCAGAGGATTCCTACAATGTTGAAATTATAGGGAGTCAGTGGCAGTGGAAGTTCCGATACCCCGGCGCAGATGGCGTTCTGGGCACCGCGGATACCCAGTATGTAACCGAAGCTAACCCCTGGGGAGTCAACCCCGACGATCCCAACGGCCAGGACGATGTGGTCATCGAATCCAACACTGCTCATCTCCCGGTCAATACGCCGGTCCGCGGCTTGCTGCGTTCGAAGGACGTGTTGCATAACTTCACCGTGCCCCAATTCAGGGTCAAGATGGATATGGTGCCAGGGCTGGTTTCTTACCTGTGGTTTGAAACCACTGAGGAAGGGACCTACGACATCCTCTGTGAAGAGCTTTGTGGCATCGCCCACTTCATGATGCGCGGTAATGTCGTGGTGGAAGAGCAGGCAGACTTCGATGCCTGGCTTGCTTCTCAGCCGACGTTTGCCGACACGGTTAACCCCGCTTCGCCGAATCTGCAGGCCGGTCAACAATCCTACGCTGCGTGTGCCGCCTGCCACGGCCAGAACGGCGAGGGCAATCAAGCGCTGAACGCGCCGAAGATTGCCGGACAGCAACCCTGGTACCTGGAACGCCAGTTGAACTACTTCAAGTCCGGCGTCCGCGGCGGCGACGGCGATACAAACGGAGCTGCCATGGCGCCTATGGCTTTGATGCTCGACGATGCCGGCGTGCGCAACGTGGCTGCCTACATTGCCAGTCTTCCTGACAATCCGGCTGCTCCCACGATTGCCGACGCCGACATATCCAATGGCGCGAAAATTTACACCAAAAACTGCCGGGCCTGTCATCTCGAGGATGGCTCCGGAACCTGGTATACGGAAGCGCCGGCGCTGGCTGGAATGAGCGACTGGTATTTCGTAAATCAGATCAACAGCTTCCGCAGCAAGATTCGTGGAGCTCATCCCAACGACCTGTATGGAGAACAGATGGTCTGGATGTCCACGGCAATGGCCAACCAGGATGAAGTTGAAGATGTCGCCGCCTATCTGAATTCATTACGATAGCGCGCGGGACAGATAGGATTAACAGTTTACAATTTTAGTGTTTAAACAGGACATCGTTCAGAGTCAGGCCAATGAGTGCAACCTTGCCTGAACGTGTATAAGTACCCAGGAGGAATTAATGGCTTACTTACCCTTAGCCGACCAGGAGCAAGAACTCCATCACCCACATAGTTGGGTAACCAAGTATGTGTTCAGTCAGGATCACAAGGTGATCGCTATTCAGTACGGGAGCACAGCGCTGGCTGTAGGATTGGTGGCTCTGGTGCTGTCTATGATGATGCGCATGCAGCTGGGTTTTCCGGAAACGTTCTCGCTCATCGATCCTAGCTCTTACTACCAGGCGGTCACCATGCACGGCATGATCATGGTGGTATACCTGCTGACCGCTCTGTTTCTCGGTGGCTTCGGTAACTATCTGATTCCTCTGATGTGCGGCGCTCGGGACATGGTATTCCCGTTTCTTAACATGCTTAGCTACTGGGTCTACTTGTTATCCGTCATTATCCTGATGATCAGCTTCTTCGTGCCCGGCGGACCAACCGGCGCTGGCTGGACCCTTTACCCGCCGCAAACCAGCATGATTGGCACCCCCGGCAACGACTGGGGTATCGTCTTCATGCTGTTGTCCCTGGCTGTTTTCATTGTGGCCTTCACCATGGGTGGTCTGAACTACGTGACCACCGTGCTGCAGTCACGCTGCCGCGGCCTGACCATGATGCGCCTGCCGCTGGCCGTTTGGGGGATATTCGTGGCAACCGTGCTTGGACTGTTTGCGTTTCCGGCACTGTTCGTCGCATCCGTGATGATGACCTTCGACACCCTGCTGGGCACCAGCTTCTTCATGCCCGCCGTAATGGAGGCCGGCCAGGCTCTGGACTACAACGGTGGCAGCCCGATCCTGTTCCAACACCTGTTCTGGTTCTTCGGACATCCGGAAGTTTACATCGTGGCACTGCCGGTATTTGGGCTGGTTTCTGATATTCTCAGCGTCCATGCCCGCAAGAATATTTTCGGCTACCGCATGATGGTGTGGGCCATTATCGCTATCGGCGGGCTCAGCTTCATTGTGTGGGCACATCACATGTATGTGAGCGGAATGAATCCCTATTTTGGTTTCTTCTTCGCCACCACGACCCTGATCATTGCCGTTCCCACTGCGCTGAAAGTGTATAACTGGGTACTGACCCTGTGGGAAGGCGATATCCGCATGAATGTGCCGATGTTTTTCGCCATTGGCTTCATCTTCACCTTTATCCACGGCGGACTCACCGGTCTGTTCCTGGGAAATGTGGTTATCGACCTGCCGCTGTCCGACACCTACTTTGTAGTAGCGCATTTCCACATGGTTATGGGTGTTTCGCCGGTCCTGGTTCTGTTCGCGGCGGTATATCACTGGTTCCCTTTGATAACCGGCAAAATGTATAACGAAACCATGGGCAAGTGGCATTTCTGGCTAACTTTCCTTGGCGCTTACGCTATCTATCTGCCAATGCACTACCTGGGTTTCCTTGGCGTCCCGCGACGTTATTACGCTCTGGGTAGCACCGACTTCATCCCGGCTTCGGCTCAGGCGCTCAACACTAATATCACGATCGCGGCACTCATTGTCGGCGCGGCACAGTTGCTTTTTATTATCAACATCCTCATGAGCCTGAAAAACGGCAAAAAAGCTGGCAAGAATCCGTGGGGCGCAGCTTCGCTGGAATGGCAGACTGAAGAAGTTCCGCCTGTGCATGGCAACTGGGGGGACAAGCTTCCTTCGGTTTACCGCTGGGCATACGATTACAGCGTTCCCGGCGCTCATGCCGACTTCATACCGCAGAATACGCCGGAAGAAGAAGAGCCCACGATTGATGAGCAGCATTTCGATCCGGATCACGATGAGTCGAAGGCAGACATATGAGCCTAGTCAAGCAGGTAACCAACAAGCCCTGGGAACGTAAGGGCATCATCGGTCCCTTGCGGCCCGAAGGTGCCTTCCCGGTCGCGCAGGAAAAGGTTGCGTTGGGATTCTTCCTGATGGTGGTGGGTGTAATTTTTTCTCTCTTTACCGTCAGCTACTTCATTCGAATGGAGTTGCCGGACTGGACTCCGCTGGCCGAGCCAGGGCAGCTGTGGCTTAACACCGGTCTGCTGGTAATCAGCAGCATCCTGTTCCAGTGGACTCGCAACATCCTTAAAAGTGGCGAGACCCGCAACCTGAGAACAGCGCTTCTCGGAGGCGGGCTCTTCGCTATAGCTTTTGTCGCTGGCCAGCTCTTAGTCTGGAGCAGCCTGCAGGCTCAGGGCATCACAGTGTCCTCAAACCCGGCTGATTCCTTCTTCTATGTACTAACGGGTCTGCACGGCGCTCACATCCTGGGCGGCTTGTGGGTCTGGAGCAGAACCACTATCAAGCTGTTTTCCGGAGCAGAGCCCAGGGAGATAAAGCTGAGCGTAGAACTTTGCACAGTTTACTGGCACGCCCTGTTGCTGGTATGGCTGATCGTCTTTGGCATCATGGCCAATACGTAAAGAACACTAACGATTCGATAACAGGCAATTTTTAGGGAAATAATGCATGACTGACACAGCAGCAACAGAGGCACTGGCGCCCCAGTCGGGTGTTGGCGGCCTGGTAGACGACTGGTCTGCCGACAAGCAGACCTACCACGTTCCGTGGGGCAAGGCGATGATGTGGATCTTTCTGGTAAGTGACACCTTCATCTTCACCTGCTTTTTGACCAGTTACATGAACGTGCGATGGACCACCGCGGAACCCTGGCCCTATGCCAGCGAAATTTTCGCGCTGTCGTTTGGTGGCGACCCGATTCCATTGATTCTTATCGCCATCATGACCTTCATACTGATCACGAGCAGCGGCACCATGGCGCTGGCAGTGAATTTCGGATACCGCCGGGATAGGAAGAAAACGGCAATACTGATGGCAATTACGGCAGCATTCGGAGCTTCCTTTGTTGGCATGCAGGCTTTCGAGTGGACCAAGCTGATCGTGGAAGAGGGCATTCGCCCCTGGGGTAACCCATTTGGCGCACCGCAGTTTGGTTCAGTATTCTTCATGATCACAGGGTTCCACGGGCTGCACGTGTCAGCTGGCGTAATCTACCTGCTAATTGTGGCCAACAAGGTACGCAAGGGAGATTACGAGAAGAAAGGTTACGAGATCGTCGAGATCGCCGGACTCTACTGGCACTTTGTTGACCTCGTCTGGGTATTCATTTTTGCATTTTTCTATCTTTGGTAAGGAGAGGCGGTAATGTCAGCGGAAGCAGGTCAACAACATCCACTGGGGATCTATTACAAGGTCTGGATTCTTCTTTTCGTACTCAGTGCCTTCTCTTATGCCACGGACTTTCTGGAAGAGGGAGTATTCCGTTGGTTTCTGATCCTCCTATTCATGATGCTTAAAGCCGGCTTTATTGTCGCGATCTTCATGCATGCATTCTGGGAGCGAATGGCCCTGGTATTCACCATACTGGGACCGCCCATCGCGCTGCTGTTCCTGATAGGATTCCTGGGCGTGGAAGGTCAATACACCTGGGATACTCGGGTTGAATATCGTGGCCATGATCCTAATGCGCAGCCCCTGTCAGTGGCAGATGTGCATGGCGGAGGTCACGAGGAAGAAGCCCACTGATCATTTAAATTGGGGTTTCACAAAAAAGCCAGCTTAAGAGCTGGCTTTTTTTTGCCTCTGTGCGTGCCCGTCAAGCCGGGCTGATCTCGGCCCCGGGGCTTCGCTGGCAGTCTAACCCCAAGTGTTGTTACTCAATTGGCAGGAATTCCTTTCTGGGCCAACAGCGCATCGATCTGCGGATCCCTTCCCATAAAGTCCTTGAATAGCTCCAGCGCCCTGGCTCCGCCGCCTCGGCTGAGTATCTTGTCCAGGAAACTGCGGCCCGTTTGGCCATTCAATATCCCGTCGTTGTCGAATCTTGAGAACACGTCGGCTGAAAGTACCTCTGCCCAGAAATAACTGTAATATCCCGCTGCGTATCCACCAGCGAATATGTGGGAGAAGCTGTTTTCGAATCGGTTGAATTCCGGAGCTCTGATCACGGCGGTCTTATCCCGCACACGCTGCATGGTGTCCCGCACATACCCGGGTTGGAGGTTTGCCAGACCCCGATGCAATTCAAAATCAAACAGGCCAAATTCCAGTTGCCTCATCATTTGCAGCCCGGCCTGAAAATTGCGCGCCTTCAACATTTTTTCCAGCATTTCCGGAGGCAGCGGCTCACCGGTTTCATGGTGAGCCGAGATCAGCCCGATAGACTGCTCGTTCCAGCACCAGTTTTCCATTAACTGGCTGGGCAATTCCACCGCATCCCAGGCGACACCATGAATTCCGGATACGCGCAGACTGTTTTCCCTGGTCAACAGATGATGCAAACCATGGCCGAACTCGTGAAAGAGGGTAGTCACTTCCTGATGCGTTAGCAGCGCCGGTTTATTATCCCGTCCCTCGGTAAAATTGCAGACCAGGTAAGCAGCGGGCAACTGCAATGAGCCATCGTTCAACAGGCGCCTTGTTCGACAGTCGTGCATCCAGGCCCCGCTGCGCTTGCTGTCCCGGGTATAAAGATCAATGTAAAAGTGGGCCACCACTGTGCCGTCCTTGACGATATCAAAGGTCTCAACGGATGGATGCCAGGTTTCAATTCCGGGATTAGGCTCGATGTTTATGCCAAACAGCTGGCCGGTTATCTTGAATAATCCTGCCTTGACCTTGTCCACCGGGAAATAGGCTCGCAGCTCCTCCTGAGAAATATCGAACAGTCGCTTGCGGAGTTTCTCGCTGAAATAAGCAACATCCCAGGCATGAAGCTCGTCCTTCCCAAGGGAGGCCGCAAACTTCTGCAGCTCGCTGAATTCCCGTTCGGCGACTGGCTTACCTTTGATTATCAATTCGGATAAAAACTCCAGCACCCTGTCGACGCTGTCTGCCATCTTGTCGGCTAACGAAAGCTCGGCATAATTTTCGAAGTCCAGCAGATCTGCCTTCTGCCGACGCACAGCCAGTATCTCATCGATGACAGGGGCATTGTCCCATTCCCTGTTAGCTTCGCCCTGGTCTGAGGCTCGGGTTACAAAAGCGGTATAGATATCTCGACGTAAATCCTCGTTGTCAGCGTAGCTGGTTACCGCCTGGTAGCAGGGAAAATCAAGCGTCAACAGATAACCCTCCAACCCCTTCTGCCTGGCAGCATCTTTTGCAGCGCGCAGAGCGACATCAGGTAGCCCGGACAGCTGCTGCTCATCCGTTACGTGTCGCGACCAGCTGTGGGTGGCGTCCAGCACATTGTTACTGAACCTGGTGGACAGCTGGCTAAGCTGTTTTGCGGCTTCTTTGAATCGCGCCTTCTTGTCCGCCTCGAGGGCCACTCCTGCCAGGGTAAATTCCAGCAGATAATCGTCCAGAACCTTGACCTGGCTGGTCGATAATTGCAGTTCCACAGCGCGCTCCCGCAAGTCTTTGATGCGGCGGTACAGCTCTTTGTTCTGAGACAATTCGGTGGAATATTCCATTACTAGCGGCAGGCAGCGGTTATAGATCTCGCGGAGTTCGCCGCTGTTATTGACACTGAACAGGTGGCTTACCGTGGACCAAAGGTTGTCTACCCTGTCCTCCAGGTTGTCCAGCACCATGATCAGGTTATCCCAGTCCGGCAAGACATCGGCCGCCAGCAGCGCATCAATGGCCTGCCTGTTTTCGGCAAGCATCTGATTGACAGCGGGCTCTATGTGCTCAAGCTCAAGTTCCTTGAAGCGGGGAAGCTCAGTTTCAGACAACAAGGGATTGCTCATAATACTCCTGATTCTCGATCCTGCGATCGACCATTTAGTGGGACTTAACGCGATCTTTGCAAGAAGGTAACAATTACGTTGCTCTACCCAGGCTCGATCTAACCTGATCGATGACGCTGGCCGTGTCGGGTGTCACGTGCAGCCAAATGCTGAATGACTCCGCCGCTTGCTCCACCAGCATTCCCAGGCCATCCAGCACGAGGTTCGCTCCCTGCTGCCGAGCCCAGCTCATAAACGGGGTGTCCTCGTTGCCGTACATCATATCGTAGCAGCAGGTCAGCGGACCAATCGCAGCTGCCGAAATGGCAGGTGCTTCTCCCTGCAGGCCGGTAGACGTTCCGTTGATTACAAGGTCATAGGGTCCATCCAGTGCATCTGCGAATTCATGCACCCTGATACGGACCAGATTGGAGAATTCCTGTTGCAGCATTTGCGCCCTGCCAAGGGTTCTATTGACGAGGGTGATTGATTCCGGCGCCTCCTGGGCCAGGGTTCCCAGTGCGCCCCTTACCGCTCCACCAGCCCCGATCACCAGCACGCGTTTTCCGGCAATAGCGATGTTGTTATTGTCACGCAAATCCCGGATCAGCCCTATTCCGTCGGTATTGTCACCACAAAGCCTGTCCTCATGGTTCAAATAGAGAGTATTGACTGCCCGCGCCAGTCGGGCACGATCGCTGCTTTCGCCTGCAATTGCAAATGCCTTTTCCTTGAAGGGCACAGTCACATTAAGACCGGTGCCGCCCATCTCGAAGAATTCCCTGACAAATCCGTCAAACTCGTCGAGAGCCACTTCTTCCCGCGTATAGTGCAGCTGCTTACCAGTCTGGGTGGCAAACAGTGAATGTATCAATGGAGACTTGCTGTGACTGACTGGGTTACCAACAACGGCGAAGCGTAACACTGGGACCGTCCTTTAGCGCTTACCTTTTCGATGTAATATTGTATGCGAAAAGGTCTGCCTGTTCGTCATTAAACCCACTCGCGGTGAACGAGATATTCCTTGTAAAGCCTTTCTTCCTCGCTGCCAGGTTCGGGATGCCAATCGTATTCCCAGCGTACCGAGGGGGGCAGCGACATCAGAATAGATTCGGTGCGACCGACGCCAGACTGCAGGCCGAAAACCGTTCCGCGGTCGAAGATAAGATTGAACTCC
>Ga0181584_10000575_pt1 | contig 26460 bp, 16 predicted proteins | sample 071ome_30_FD_132462 | JGI IMG/M metagenome (GOLD analysis project Ga0181584, IMG submission 132462) | Coastal salt marsh microbial communities from the Groves Creek Marsh, Skidaway Island, Georgia - 071406AT metaG (megahit assembly) | ecosystem: Environmental > Aquatic > Marine > Intertidal... | reverse complement strand
GGTGGGTCAGGTGGGTCAGGTGGGTCAGGTGGGTCAGGTGGGTCAGGTGGGTCAGGTGGGTCAGGTGGGTCAAGTGGGGCTGGTGGCGTGGATGGAGCGGGTGATGATGTGGGTGGCCACGGCGGGACGTTGACCGATGCCGATGCCACGGCGGTTCCGGTTCCGGTCCCCGACCCAGACCTGGTCAAGGCGTGCGCGGCAAAGCCAGGGTTTCAGTGGCGATGGCGGGTGCTGTCGGTGAAATTGCTGCCGGCGTTGGATGCGACCGTGACGAGGGTGTCTCCGGGGGCGCTCGTGGCGCTCGGGCAGCAGATGGAGGAGCGTCTGTGGGCGGCGGCGGATCATCAGGTGCTCGAGGCGCTGGGGCTGGGCGGGGAAGGCGAGCGCGAGCGCGAGGGTGGGAAGGTCGCTGTTGCCGTCGGCGAGGACACCGTGATGCCCGATGCCGACGTTGGCGACGGCACCGGCGCCATGAGGATCCTGCCGCCGACGGATTTGTCGGCCCTTGCGCTCGTGGACGGGCGGATGCGGGCAATCTCGAGTCACGTGTTGATCGGTGCTGTCGTGGCCGACGCGGCGAGGGACCTGGAGCGGGGGACCTGGAAGGGCGCCATCAAGGTCGGCAAGCCCGTCGGCGCCAGTGGGATCCTTATCGATCTGTGGTGGGGCGTTCCCGTCGTGTCGAAAGAGGAGGCGAGCGTCCTGTCGACGTCAGACGTCTTTGAGCCGGAGAGAGAGATCGATCCCCGTCCTCACTACGCCTCGTTCGAGGTCCTCTTGGACGCCGACGGCACCCTCACACCTCGGGCCGCGCCCGACACGATCCATATCGGCGACGAGGACGAGGACGAGGACGAGGACGAGGGCGGCGACGATATTGTGGCCAGCCTGTGTGCGTCGGACAGCGGCGACGGGTCCAACAACCTGGAACGCGTGCTGCTGCGGCTGACGGCCGACCTGGCGTCTTCACAGCTCGAATGTGTCCGGGAAAGCATGCAGCGGCAGCTCAACGACGGGTTGGGAAACCTCATCGTCCATTCGTCGATCGTCTACCGCCCAGGCGACAGGCGTGCCGGCGTCGAGGCGCCGCGCATCGACGTGGTATCGTCCGGCGAGAGCGTCCTGTCGGTGACGACCAACTTGAAGACCGGCATCCCGTCCTTTCTGCTGGGACCGAGCGTCGCGGAGGACGGACTCGTCTGCCAGGGCGCACTGTCTATCGTCCGCAGCGCCAACGCACTCCTCAAGGAGGAGATCCGGGGCCTCAAGACCCGCGTCCTGCCCAAGAACGCGTCGGCGTCGATGTACTTCTGCTCGATGGTCGCCAAGAGCGCGCTCGTCTTGGTCTCCGAACTCGTGAGCTTCGTGAGCGTGGGGCACCTGTTGGCCGCCTCGCCGTTCGAGGCGCTCGAGGCGTGCGAGACGCCGGGGATGCTTCTGAGCGCGAATCGGGTGGTGTCGTGTTACACGAGGGGCGGGAACGGGTCGGACCCCGTCGGGTATCTCGTGCTGGAGACGGAGTTTGGCGCGATCGGACTGCAGCGGGCGAAGTACGTCGTGTACGACGCGCGGATGTTGCAGGAGCTGCGTGTGGTGGAGGAAGTGGAGGGGTGGGACGAGGTGCTGAAAGAGGCGGCGGCGGGCGGGCAAGGGTTACGGGGAACGTTGTCGGACGGGGCGGCGGCGGCGCTGCGAAGGGTCGAGCGCAGCGTAGTCCTCGAATGAGGAAGAAGAACCTTCGAACCGATCGGATCGCGATTTGTCGCAATTTACACGTTGTCCCGTGCGGCATCTCTTTGGAAGACGAAAGAACGAGATGAGCGAGCAGGCCATCTTCGAGCCCGTGACGATCGGGGCGCTGCAACTCGCGCACCGCGTGGTGTTGGCACCTCTGACGAGATGCAGAGCGCTCGGAGAGGTCCCGTGCGCAGCTGCGGCCGAGTACTACGCGCAACGCGCTACTCCAGGCGGCCTCCTCATCGCCGAAGGCACGCTCGTGTCCCCAGAGGCGCACGGTGGGTACCTCGACCGTCGTGCTCGCACACCCTGACGCTCTCACTCGCGCTACGCGCTTCGCTCGTTCGCCAGGCTACCCGTGTACGCCCGGAATCTACACCAAGGACCAGATTGAGGCCTGGCGACCCATCGTCAAGGCCGTCAAGGACAAGGGGGCCTTCTTCTACCTCCAAATATGGCATTGTGGACGAGCCTCGCATCGGGACTACCAGCCTGAAGGCGCCCTCCCCGTCTCCTCCAGCGCAATCGCCATCAAGGGGCAGGTCTATTCCCCGAAGCAGAATGCGATGGTCGATTACGAGGCGCCGCGCGCCCTGGACACCGACGAGCTCCCGAGGATCGTCGACCAGTTCCGCCAGGCCGCTCGCAACGCCATCGACGTCGGTTTTGACGGAGTCGAGATCCACGGGGCGAACGGCTACCTCCTCAACCAGTTCCTCTGTGACGGCATGAACACCCGGACCGACGACTATGGCGGGAATCTGGAGAACCGTTGCCGTTTCCCGCTCGAAGTCTTCCAGGCGGTGTGTGACGAGATCGGGGCCGACCGCGTGGGTTACCGCCTGAGCCCGTTTGGCGGCTTCCTCGACGCCAGCGACAGCGACCCGATCGCGACTCACGCGATGATGATCAGCAAGCTACTGGAGGCGGGCCCGCCCGCGTACGTTCACTGCGTCGAGCCTCGGTGCGCTGGAAACGCCGACATCGATCCGGGGAGCAACAGTCTGGATCCGTTTGAAGCCATGTGCAAGGGAAAGACGGCGTTTCTGCGCGCGGGAGGATTCACGCCCGACTCTGCCAAGAAATCGTTGGCGGACGGGCGCGGCGACGCCATCGTGTTCGGTCGCTGGTTTCTGGCCAACCCCGACCTCGTCAGGAGGGTCCGGGAGGGGCTGGAACTGAACAAGTACGATCGGGACACGTTCTACACGCAAGACCCTGTCGTCGGCTACACGGACTATCCCTTCTTTCAAGGCTAGCGCTGTTTTCACTGTCTAAGCATCATCTCACTCCTCACTCCTCACTCCTCAATCGTCGAGGTCAGCCACGGCCACCACCGCATGACTTCGCGTCCCCGTCCGACTACTCAGCACCAAGCTTGCCGCCCTGCTGGACGCGACAGACTGCGCCGGCTCGTACGCCTCCTCCATTGTTGCCCCGAGGGGGATCGGCGGGATCGGCACGTATGTGAAATTTCCTGCCGTCTCGACCTTCTCGTGATTGCCATCCACAGCGTCGTCTTCATCGTCTCCATCGTCTCCATCGTCTCCATCGTTTTCACCGTCTTCATCGTCATCCAGCAGCCGCTCCCGCTCCCCCCGCTCCCCCCGCTCCCCCCGCTCCCCCCACTCGTCACCCTCGACGCCGCCAACCACGTTGACGTCGAGCGACCGGATCGACAGCAACACCAGATACGCGAGCACGCCCAGATACCCCGCCATCACCGCCCAGCTCGCCATCCGCCACCCCAGCGCGGCGCCCTCCAACCCCGTCGTCACCGTCTGCACCGCCACGATGATGTTGATCGCGATGACCGCCGTCGCCGTCGTCCCACTCAACACGTTGGTCAGCCTCGAGTTGACAAACCCCAACCCCACGACGGCCGGGTTGGCCGTCAGAAAAAGCAGCGGGATGATCGCAAACGGCAGCTGGACGCTCTGCAAGATGTTGAGCCACTGGTTCATGCGATCCAGCGATGTCGCCGTCCCCGACCCGTCCTCGTCAAACATCAGCGCGACAGCAACCGTCGGCACCAACGCGACCGCCCTCGTCACCAGCCCCCGTTGCAACGCCCCCATCTTCAAATTCAGGAAGCCCGACATCACAAACTGCCCCGCGTACGTCCCCGTCATCGTCGAGCTGACCCCGGCCGCCAACAGCCCCAGCGCCCACACCATCCCCATCGCGGCCCCGAATCGCGCGCTCAAAAACGTCCCGGCGTTGTACAACCCAATCTCGGGAGGGTCCTCCCGTTCGCCGCCCTCCCCAAACCCGTGGGCAAACACCCCGATGACCGCCACGTTGATCACGAGCGTCACCACAAGCGCGATACCCGCCTCTACCTTGTAGAAAAACAACGACCGCTTGGCCGTCGACCTCGCCGGCACCCCCCGCTCATGAACCAGCGCCGAGTGAAGGTAGACATTATGGGGCATCAGCAACGCCCCCAGCAGCCCGGTCGCCGTCGACACCGACGCCGCGTCCAACCTCGGCACCGCCAGCCCCTCCAACACGCGCCCACACGGCACCTTGGCCACGAAGAACAGCGCCGTCATACACACGGCCAGAACGCCCACGAGCACCTGAAAAAAAGCCTCCAACCACCGCAGCCCAAACTTCTCGAGAAAGAGCAGAACGTAGGCGCCAACGGCACCCACGAGCACGCCCTGGTACAGCTTGATCGCGCCCCCCGTGAGCAAGAGCACCGCCAGCGACGTCCCAATCACCTCCTGAATGTCGCTCCCAATGATCGCCAGCTCCGCCATGAGCCACAGCAGTATCCGCATCGGCCCAGGCCCGTACATGTCCCTGCAGTGCTGCGCGAGGTGCCGAGACGTGGCCACGCCCAGCTTGGCAGCCAGCGACTGCAGCACCCCGCCCAACACCGTCGAGTACAAGAGCACCCACAGCAGCTTGTAGCCCGTGCCCACCCCGGTTTGCAAGTCCGCCTCCAGGTTGCCGGGATCGACATAGGCGATGCACATGAGAAACCCGGGACCGACGTGCTGCAGAAAGTGCCTCCAAGAGCTCCCTCGGGGGCCACTGCTCGTCCTCATTGTGCTCCTTGTCCTCGTTGTCGTCCGAGTCTCGTTCCCCGATGAGCACGGATCCTCCAAGTCCTCCTCACTGTCCGTGAACTCGTTCACACGCTCGTCCTCGGACAGGGTCCCCCCCACGACGGCCAGAGCGTCTTCTGAGACCCACCGAGAGGTCGTATCCAGGCGTTCCGGGTCCATAGAGTGCGCCAAAGAGGAGAAACGCGAGTAGGGCAGTTTTGAACTGGCAGGACGCGGGGCCTCCGCTGACCACAGCTCCTCTGCCCAGCCTCTGGCCACACAGAGCCATTTTTCGTCCACAGACATCGATCGCGGTGTCTGTGCAACCGATTGTCTGTATAGGCCGGACACGCGGTGCAGGCGCGCGACTGCTGGTTTCGGGGGCGGCATTGACGCGCTGCAACGGCTCTGGCCTCAGGTTTCATCGTTGGAACAGGTAGGGCTCGTGGCAGCGCCCGGGACAGGCGATCGCGTCGTACTGGGGCCCATATTGACCCACGTGGCGATCAGCGAAGGCGGGACCGCGAACTACCGTGTCCTGGCTCGGTTCTTGGTCCGTACGTACCCACGTGTGGCCATCGACCATGTGCGACGCCAATAACTGCGTCTTCTGCCAGCCGCACGCGCAGCGGTTCCGGCAGATCGTGCGGTCTGAATTCCATGGCCAGCCGTGCAGTCTTGGCGGAGGAGCGAAGGACGGGGAACGGGAAGGGGCGTCGTCGGCGACGGCGGGGCCTCGCTCTCTGCTGGGCAGCACCGGCGCCAACGCCGGCGGTGTTGGCGCCGGGAGTGGCATGCCGAAACGGAAGGCGATGTCGTCGATTTGGGACTTTGATGCGCGGGCGTCGATGTCGTCGATGTCGTCGATGTCGTCGATGTCATCCATGTCGCTGGAGAATCGGTGTCGGGACGTGCCCGTGCGGAAGGACGAACACGTGGCCGACGGCGGCGGCGATGATGATACTGATACTGATACAGTAGAACAGAGGAGCTTTGCGTTGCTTGGGACCTTTCGTGGGCAGCCCGGGCCACACGACCACGAGATTGTCAGCGGGCTCGAGTGGGAGCCGACGCACGGGTGTCTGCTTGCGACGGCGGGTGTGTCGAAGCAAGTGCGTATCTACTCGATGGCGACGTTTCGTTGCGACTGGGAGGATGCGAGCACGCGACAGGATCCCGTCCGGCTGTATCGGCTGGCGTCCAAGCTGACGAGCCTGGCGTGGCACCCGGTGCGGCCTGGGGTCGTGGCTGTCGGCGATTACGACGGGTGCGTGACGGAGATGGACCTGGAGACGGGTCATATTCTGCACGAAGGGGACGAGCACGCGGGAAGGCGGGTGTGGGGCGTGGCCTACTCGGCGCAGTCGGGGTGCATGGCGTCGGCGTCGGAGGACGGGACGGTGGCCTTGTGGGATGCCAATGCGCGGAACGTGGTGGCGCGGATCAGTATGAATGCGAATGCGAGCACGAACAAAAAGGTGGCGGTGACGGGCGTCGACGTGTCCCGGTGGAACCCGAATCTGGTCGGGCTGTCGTCGGCAGACTCGTGTGCGTATGTGTACGACTTGCGGAATTTGTCCATCCCGGTGCGGACGTTGCGGGGTCACACGCGGCCCGTGTCGTACATCAAGTTTTACGACCAGAATACGGTTGTGACGGCCGGGATTGACTCGTCGCTGATCTCGTGGGACGTGACGCGGGGGCACGGGGGCGAGGCCGAGGCGATGAGGCGGTATGCGGCGCACAGCAATCACAGACACTTTACTGGGCTGTCGGTGCTGCCGGAGGAAGGGCTGCTGGCGTGTGGGAGCGAGACCGGGCACGTGTACTGTTACGAGCAGCAGGATGGGGCCGTGTGGTGCGCCAAGAACGTCGATCACGCAGAGCGTGAGGTTGAGAACGACAAAGTGTTTTGTGGTGCGGTGGCGTGGCGGCCAGCGCACGTCTCGGGAGACGGCGGGCCGGTGATTGCGGGGGCGCTGTCGGACGCGAGCATCAGCGTGTGCAGGGTCTCCAAGGGCGATCGAATTGAATGAACTCAAATGATACCTGTATTGAGTTGACGATCTATTATGTTACACGTATTACGTCGAGGCGAGCACCCGCGAGATGATGCTGTCCACGAGGCTCCTGACGACAGTCCGCTCAGTCCCGTCATCGCGGTCGACTTGCATCGGGTCGTCTGTCTGTCCCTTCTCTTGTCCCGTCGCCGCAGTCTCAATGTCGACGTCCATGTCCATCGCCTCGACCACGTCGATGACCGCCTTGCAGGCGCCGTTCATGCGTGGGGCGGTGCCGTTCTCCGCGTGGTGCTTCGCGCGGAGCGCGGTGACGTCCGCAGTCGCGTCCGTGACCATCGGGTCGACGACAACCTTTCCGTTCTGGTTGTCGTCCTTATTGCCGTTCTCATTGCCATGGTCTGGTGTCGTCTGTTGCGTCTGTTGCGTCGGCATCTCCGTCGGCATCTCGGTCTCCGTCTTCACATCCGGTTTCGGCCGGTGCACGCCCTTGATCATCATCAGCTGAAGCCGGGATCGCAGGTTCATGAGCGCGTTGAGCTTCACCTGGATGTTGGACAGCTGCGACTCGGCCTCCCACGTCGACCAGTCGGCCCACTTGCCAGTATCGCGTTCCACCCATGTGATGCCGGGAACGCTGAATCCTCCTCGGGAAATCACGGCGTCCACGTACTCCTTCCTGGCGAGCTTGAAGCCCAGCGCCTCCTGCCCGGGCGGTGGCATCGGCGCCCCTGGCGGGTTGAGGGATGGCGTGTAGGGAAAGTAGGAATTCGGGCCCTCCTTGTACGTTGCCTGTGTTACGAGCGCCTTGACTCCCAGCTTGTGAAGCTCGTGATCGAGCCGAGCCAGTAGCGTTGACGCCGCCTTGATACCCCGGAGATCCCGGCGCGTGGCCACGATGGGCACCTCGACCACCGGGCCAAGGACCCTGAAGCAAGCCACCGAGACGATGCACGAGTTGATAAACATTGCAGCGATGTGCATGCCCGAGTAGTCCACATACGGCAAGTTGGAAGTGCCTTGGAGCATCATGGGCGCCAGATTGAGGCCCGTCCTCGAGTCCCAGATCTCCTCGTACGAGTCCTTCACGACCGCCCAGCCCGCAGAGATGATTTTCCGCAGCGAGATCCGCTGCTTGCTCGTGTATACGGGAGCGACGCCGTGGACGGTTTGTCCGGTCGCCGCAGCGGCGTGGATCATCTGGAACGACAAGCTTTCGTCGTTAGAGTACCTCCCGATGTTCGTGGCGCCCCGCAGGCACGCCTTTGCCAGTCCCTGCAGGATATCCAGGTCGCCGTCGACGTCAAACGGCGCACCTTTCGACATCTCGGTCGGAAACTGCTTCGAGCACTTTGCGTGCGCCCGCGCGCCCGTCGCCGACACCAGGAGGCTCGTCTCGACGGGCGGGGGCGGGGGCGGCGGGAGCAACGACTCGTCCTCATTGTCGCCGTTGATGCTACCGTCCTTATTGTCCTCATTGTCGGCGCCGTTGCCCTCGATATCCACGTCTGATGCTCTGGGTTTCTCCTCCGCTTTGTGTTCTTCCTCAGCCTCTGTGGGAATCGGGTCGCCGATGACCAGCTTTTTGTGGTGCTCGGGGTCGAGGACATCCACGTACGGAGGCTGCCCCAAGACGTCGGGCCCGACACGATGCGCGCCCCGATACTGCTCAGCGACGGGACTCACGCGCTCGCCACACACACAGCACGAGCACGCCGGGCAGTGCCACTCAGTCTTGCTATGTGTTGTTGGTGCCTGAGTTGGTGCTGCTGTTGGTGCCGTTGATGGTGCAGTCGATGGTGCTGCTCCCACTGCTCCTGCTGTTGATGTTGCTCCGGCTGCTGTTGCTGGCGCAGTCGATGCCTCGCCCGACCCGCCTGCCTCTCGGGCGTCTCCCATCTCGGCCACCTCTCCCGCCCCCGTCCCCGTGTCCTCGTCCACTTTGTCCATCTGCAGGCTCCGTTTCCGCGCCTCCTTCCTTCTCTTCAGCGCGTTCTTCACCGCCACAGCCTCTGCGTCCGAATCCTCCTCGTCCTCCATGTCCTCCTTGTCGCCTGTCGGCGCCTCGACCTTTGCATTTGCTCTCGCCGCCGCCTTGCTCGCCTGCAGAATATCCTCCACCGTGGGACATCGCGCGTGCATCGCCGTCGGACACGACGAACACCGCATCAGCTCCATCGTGCCCCCTCCGATCCCACAATACACGCAGTACTCGTCATTCTCAGCCTCTGTCAGCAACGAGATGACATTATCCACAATCGCCGCTCCCGCTCCCGCTCCCGCTCCCGCACCAGCCCCGTCCTCGTACTCCTGCAGCACCTTTGGCTTCCGCCCCCGACGCTTCCCTGGCCTGGCAGCAGCCTCTCGGGCCCGCGTCTTTTTCGCCTCTGCCAAGAGCCGATTGATCTCGTTCAGCGCGGCATCCACCGACTTCCCGCTCGGCAGATAGATGTGCTTGGTCGCCTGGTTGACCTTATACCGGCCCGCCAGCGCCTCAAACTTGGCCAGACTCACCGGCTCGTCCTGCCCCTCGACCATCACGCCTCGCTCTTGTATTCGGCCGCTCAAGAGCGTCGTGTTTGTCTTGCTGTCCTTGTACTGAACCACGTCTCCTTCGTTCACGTACCCATATACTATCAGCTTCTTGGTGTAGGTATAGCGCGGCATGGCGACCGTGACGGCGGCGAAACCGCAGGTGGTAATTGACGTCCTCTTCGAAATTCAAAACGGTATCGGCCTGTTTCACGTCATGACAGCGCGAGGCGGATACCTGTGAGGCGGAGAGAGAGAGAGAGAGAGAGTACGGGAACGTCTGTCTCAACGGAAAGAACAAAGAAGAAGAAGCGCGATTTTACAGGAGCCTCCTCTTCTCGACGAAGACACTACGTAGGTGACGATCGAACGTCAGATCTCCTGGATGTCCATATCCAGCATGTCGCTCGATGGGATCGCCTCCAGGGGTCTGGAGAATGGCTTGGGCGAGAGCGGGACGCCGCGCGGGGAGTCGCACGCCTTGGCCTCGTGGTCGTGCACGACAGAGTCGGCGACTTTGAGCGCCTTGTTGGCCAGGCCGACATCGCTGCCCCGCCTGTGGTAGAACAGCACGTAGGCAGCGGGCGATTGGACCTTTCCAACGTCGACCTCGGACACGTGGCTGTCGTCAAAGTCGAACCAGCCCTGGTCGTCAGGCATCTGGCAGAAGGCGGTGTAGTGGCCGCCGCCCATGCCGCCAAAGTGGTTCGACACCGCGTACAGGTCGTACACGGGGTCGTCGTCCTGGTTGGCAAAGCTCGACGATGCGTTGGCCGATTTGTTGGGTTCCTCCCTCTCGAGGTCGAGCTTCATCTTCTTGGAGGTGGCTTGTGCCGACCGTGAGATGAAGCCAGAGAGGTCGAGCTGCAGGGGAAAGTCGATATGGGTGTCGAGCTTGTCCCGGGAGTAGCGAGAGTACGAGAAGCGCTTTAAGTGGACCACGAGCACCGGCGGAAGGTACCAAAGGTCGAGCTTCTTGACGGCGCGCACGTGGTCCTTGCACTTGCTGCAGTACCACGTGTCCGACTCGTCGAGCTGTTCTGGCTGGCAGAAGCACTCGAGACAGTCGGCCAGAGTCGCCTTGAACGGCAGACTCGCCTGCTTTTCCAGGATTTTCACGCTCGGGTGCTCAAACACCGGCCCGCGGACGACCGACAGGTCCTTGCCGGCATCGTTGGTCCACTTGGCGCAGAGGAACACCGTCGACGGGTCGTCCTCGCCCCCAATGCTGGGCGGAGAGCTGGAAAAGTACGAGGTTGACTTTGGATAGCCGGCGGGCGTACCGTAGAGCAGTCTGAAGGTCGGAGTCCCCAGATTCATCCCGTCGTCGGCGTCGAGGCCGCCGCCCTCGCCGCGCCCCTGTTCTTCTCCTTCATCCTTGCCGATCGACATCATCGACGACCCGTCCGCCTGCTCCTGCTCCTGCTCCAGCTCCTGCGTCAGCTCTTCTGTCTGATCTGCTCGATCGGGCGACGCGGCCACCAGCATCTCCAAGGCGCGCCTGAGCGAGTCGTCCGGCTGCACCTCGAAGTGATTGTCCTCCTCCGACTTGGCCACGGGCATCTCCGTGTAGCCGTCCCTCCGCAAGAAGTACAGCGACGGGATCCCGTACTCGACGCTCGGCACGCTGCTCTTGTGGTACACCACCACCGGCCTCGCCGCCGCGCTCGGCGGCACAATCGCGTGCTCACCGCCCGTGCTATCGGTCTTTGGATACCGATACGCGTAGAGCTTGTACGACTTGGAGCTGAAGTACGAGTAGACGAAGCTCGGTTTCTCGGGAATGCTCTCCACGCTCGATCCCTCGTTCAAGAAGAGATCCATCGTCTTGCCGTTCCACTGCCCAAGCGCCCATTCCGCGTTCGCGGCCGCCGGCGTGCCCGTCGCTGTGTCTGCTGACGCCTCTGGCGCCCCTGGCGCCTCAGACGTCCCCAAAAGCTCATCGTACATCTTGCTCACCTCCCGCACCAGGTCCCCGATCGACGCCGCCTTGGGAATCCGCACTGCCAACAGCACCGCCTCCCGACGAGCACCGAGATCACCACGACCGCTGCCACTACTGCTACCGCTACCACGCCCATCACCCCCACCAAACTGGTCGACCACCGTCACCTGGAACGTCCGCCGCTTGGGTGAGGGCAGCGGCAACGACAGGTACATAAACGGATCGAACTTGACCGACGTGTACCCGCAGTCCGGACACCTGAGCGTCGACTTATACAGCCCCTGGAACGTATCCACCACGACCGAATCGTTCCGGGCCCGATAGTTGTCCCACGCCTCGAGCGCCACCTCCTCGTCCGGCCGACCGTCGGCATCCTTCTCCTCCCGATACGGCTTGTCCTTGATCCGATTCAGGTCCTCATGCAGCCCGTCCAACAAGAACGACAACAGCTCCTGGCTATCCTGCTGCGAATACCCGGAAAACTGCGGCGCAAACTTGGACAGCATGAACTTAAAATGCTTTGGCGTCACGTACGACGCCCCCGGCCGCCACAGCTTGCTCAGCAGCCCCCCGAACGCAGTCGCCAGCTTCCCTCCCAGCCCCAACGGATTATCCGTATTCAAATCATCCTTATACTCCCCCGACAGGAACGCATACATCAGCTGCGGCGTATGACACAGGCACTGCAGCGCCGAGTTCATGAAACAGGTATTGCCCAGGTTACCCAGCCCAGCCAGCCCCCGCGGCGCGTCTCGCGCCAAAGTAAACGCCCGGGCGTCACCACCATCCTCATTCTCATTCTCATTCTCATTCTCATTCTCATTCTCATTCTCGTCACCAACGCCTCCCCTCGCCAAAAGCGCCGCGTACGACGTCTTGAGCGTGACGGAATCGTCCGCCCACACAGGGACCGGCCCAAAGCTCCGGCTCAGCGGCGAGTTGAGCGCCATCGGACTGCCCAGATCGAGACCAGACGAAGACACCGACAACGGCGAATTCACCTGCCCGCTGTACTGCGACTGTAGCGGACGCAGCCCCCCGACGCCGTCGTAGTTGAGCACGGAGCGAGTCGTTCCCTGGGAGAAACCCAGGGGATGCGTCGGAATCGCGATCGGCCGTACAGACGGCGCCACCTCCCCCGTGTCTTCCCCCTCCGTCTGCGCCCGCGGGCTTCCCGACAGGGACACGGGCGTGGGCGACGAGTTTTCGTCCAATTCCATGATTTGAGCGTCTCGTGAATTCGCTCGCGCTTGCCAGGGAATAAACTTGGGAATCACTGGCCGGCTCCTCGCGACTCGTACTCGTACTATCGAAGCATCGCCCTAGACGCCACCGGTCGTTGATCGTGGCGGTGGCTGCACAGTTTCGAGTTCACATTCGCTGTGCCGGGACTCGTACTACGAGTCCCGTAGTACGAGAAAAAACCAATCCAAAACTTGCGGTACAGGGTCCGTCCGCGTTCGTTTCCACGAGTCTCACCCCCATACACAGTCGCCGTTGCCCGGCAACCCAAGCCCCCCACCGCCACCTCCCCGCGTCTTTGTCGGCGTCCGTGCCGCTGCACGGCTTGTGAAGGACACGCAGTGCGAGGCGCTCTCCACGCTCTCGTGTGTGTTCCTAGCTCCAGTACCCTATCCGCAGCGTCTCCGTGGCATGGGGGTACGCTTCGTTCGTTCGTTCGTTCGAAGTGCGTCCTGGCCTACAATTGTACTCGTGATCCTTCCGGACGGAACTACCTGGTGCTCGACTCGGCATACAACTATCCGCAAAAATACGATCGCCGATTCTCCGCATCGTTTCACATACATAGTCGGAACGGGAGTCGACGAGCGTGACGATTGGACGTGAATTTGGGACCCGGAACTCGGAGCAAGTTCTCACCACCAATCGATTCTCCCGTTCGACACGGATACGTCCGCTCGCCGAGTGTGCGACATCAACTGGCATTGTCCGTGTCTGTGCGTGAGGCGCGGAAGCCTGTCGGTGGAACAGACGCGCCAGCCCTCGTTGTACAGAATCGAGAATCGAACGGATGGTGGGAGGTAGACTGACGCTGGCGAGTGCGAGGTCGTCGTCGTCGCGTCCGCACGCGGCGGCCTCGTACTCGTACTCGTACTCGGCCCCGGCCTTGCACCACGCGCCGGCCCAGCAGTTCCATCATCAGTATAGTCAAGGTGTGCACGCGAGATATCGAACGGTGCCGACGACGTCTCGGCCCTCGTCCTCGTCTGGTGGCTCCTCGGTGTTTGTCGCGACGGAGACGTATGACGAGGAGCTGGAGCTGGAGATGGCGGGGCTGGACGCGGCGCCGGGGCTCGTGGAGGCGTCGGCGGACGAAAAGAGCGCTCGGAAGACGTACGGGCCAAACGCGCACGCGACGGCGACGGGGAGAATCCTGGCGATCGGGGATATCCACGGAGATATCCAAAAGTTACTGGACTGTCTGTTGATCGCGGGGCTGATCGCGCAGGATGCAGACGGGATCCGCTGGACGGGCGGCAACGCGACCGTCGTGCAGCTGGGGGACGTGCTCGACCGCGGCGACGCGGAGATTTCCACCGTATTGCTGTTGCGTGAGCTGGATAAACAGGCGCGGTCGCACGGCGGCGCGGTGCATATGTTGAACGGGAACCACGAGTCGCTCAACGTGGCGGGCGACTTTCGGTACGTGACCCCGGGGGCGTTCTGGGAGTCGGCGATGGCGGCGGGGTTGGACGAGGCGGACGCGAGGAAGAGCAACGACGCGATCCTCCAGGCGCGGTGGTCGCTGTACCGGCCGGGCGGGGTGATGGCGAAGGAGCTCTCGCAGAATCCGACGGTGCTCATCGTGAACGACGAGATCGTGTTCGCGCACGGGGGGCTGCTGCCGCATCACGTCAAGTACGGGGTCCAGCGGATCAACGACGAGGTGGCGAGGTGGATGCGCGGCGCGGATTGCACAGACGGGTCGTCGCCGACGCCGCCGTTCACGGCGATGGGCGACAGCAACTCGGTGATGTGGAATCGGACGTTCGGGAAGGAGCGATGTTCGCCGTACGACCGGATGCAGATGAAGACGCAGCTGGACGCGACGTTGGATCAGCTCGGGGCCAAGGCGATGGTGGTCGGGCACACGCCGCAGATGAGCGGGTTGAACGCCGAGTGCAACGGGCGGATCTGGCGGGTGGACGTCGGGATGAGCTCTGGGGTGCTCGGCGCCGAAGCTCAGGTGCTGCAGTTTAGTAAGGACGAGGGCACAGGGGATCTGCTGGCGAGTCTGCTTACGCGGGACGCGTCGCCGTATGTGCAGTAGAACGTCATCGTGGATCGTGGATCTTGGATCGATTGTACACTAGAGGACGAAACAAAGTACAAGAAACGAAGTAGAAGAGAACGTCGATTCGGTTTTGCAGTTCATTGTTGTTGTATTTGTTGTTGATGCAGCGTGTCGACCGACGGGTTTGCAGGGGACGAGCCGCCCGGTTGCTTGCTGAGATTTTCTGTCGGCCTCGGCCTCACCAAATCCTAGGATTTAAAGAGAAAACATACTGTGCTTCGATAATTTGATACTTGGGGGCAATTGTCATGTTGTTCCTGTTTTTTTCCATGTTGTTCGGGGACCGGTCGGGGGATGATGATCACCTTCAAAACTCGGTCGTGTTGTCAAAATTGTGTGCGCCCGTCAAAACGAGGCTAGTTCGTGCATTCTTCTGGTTCGTTTTGACCATCCGTTCTTCTCGCCGACTCTAAATGGACAGCGACACGTACTCCGAGACGAGATTGTTCGTGTCCCTGACGAGATACCCGGGCCAGACAGTCTTCCCATCCGCCTTTCCGTCCATCGCCATATCATCGGACGAGTAGAACGCTTCAAGGTCGACCTGGTCAGGCGTCGTCTGCCTGCTGGTCTGCCTGCTGGTCCGCCTGCTGCGGTGATCCAGGTTGCCACCGCCCTCGCGAGCGGCGACATTCCCGGCCACCGCCCCCACCCCAAACCCTTCCTTGGCGGCCGGCGCACGCTGTGCCGACCGCGCAGTCGGCGAGTGCGCCCCGGGTCCATAGTGCTTCTCGACGATGGTGGGCATGGGGTCCGGGTGCTGCGACCTCGTCTTGCCGCCCGAGCCGGGCGTCCGGCGCTGATAGGTCATCGCGACGTCCTCCGACCTCCTCGGCTGCCATTTGGAGAGCATGGCGTTGGCCTGCCTCCACGGCGGCAATGGCGTGCCCGTCTTTTCAAACGCGCGGGCCATCTCCTCGCAGAGATCGCTCACTGCGTCCGTCAGGCGCCCAGCGGGAACCACGATGGCCGACGGCAGCACGCCGAGCACGGCGTCGTACCTCGACGTCGAATGCGCAATCTCGAACTGATCCAGAAACTTGGGGTCCACGATAAACACCTTGTCGGCGTTGTTCGCATTGTTGTTCGAGTTGTCGGGGCTGCTGTTGTTGGTCGCGTTGGGCAGACAGACTGCCAGGAAGCTGTGGCGGAGGTTACGCAGGCACGACGCGTTGCCGCCGATCGAGTCGCCGCCGAGCGCCGTCCTGAGCGTCACGGTGTATCCCAGGGCGCGTAGCCGCTCCCCGAGCTCCTCCGTGGTCATCTCGTCGCCGCGCCTCTCCAGCGCATCGCTCAGCGCGTAGTTCACGTGCATCGCCAGCATCTCCTCGTCCTCGTCCTGGGCCTCGACCAGCGACCTGAGCCGATCGAGCGCCGCCTGGCTCGGCATGGTATCCTCGTAGCAGCCGTTCAGACGCTGGAGCTCCTTGTCGTCGTGCGTGTCCTCCATATCGAACATCAGCGACGGCACCTTGTTGAAGCCGCTCGACTGCTGCGCGTTCGGGTTAGAAGGCACGTGATGCCTCTCGTGCTGCTTCTCAAACCTGTCGACGACCTCCACCGGGAGGTCCACTGGGTCCACGTGTTGCTGCTGCTGTTCCCGCGCGAGCGCCTTCGGACTCGCCAGAGACGAGCGCTGCTTGGCGCTCCCGTTGCTCGTCGCGTTCGTATCCACGCGCGGGACCCGTATCACAGCCCTCGCCATGGTAGAAAACGTATCCTGGGACGATCGATGGAATTATTCCGCCGAAGAGCCTTGAAAATGACTGATTGGTCGTGTACGGCCTCGGTCCACACAATACTTCGTAGAAATGCTGACCCGACGGCCGGAAAACCGACCAAAACGCGTCAGGTGTGGTGGAATCGAAGCCAACGACTCAATCAGAGAATTCGAGGCGCGGTTGGCAAATAGCGGCGTGTTCACACCCCGCTCGAGACGACGGATGTCTGTCCGTCTGTCCTTCTGTACGGCCGTCGACGACGTGTGACGTGTGACTGACGGGAGACTCGTGAGAGATTCAGAGAACCTTCTGAAAATTGTCCTCGTTCAGGGCAGCGCTCGCTCCTGTCTCCTCGCTCCTCTCCTCGTCGAGTCGAACGACGTGGTAGAGGAAGGATGGTGAAAAATGGAGTGTGGGGGGTGTCGAGAGGACGTGACAAGGTGTGGGTGAAATTCGCGGGATTCCCAGGACGCGTGCCGACACGTGTCGGCCGACACGTGCCGATTTCGTCCGTGGCCAAATATCTGCCAGCGCGCCTTACCTTACTCCATCCATCAATGGCATCGCCGCATCATGCCAGTCACCTCCAAGATCTCATCCAGCTTGTCCAGATACTCTGCGTGTCCGCTGACGATGTCGCTGCAGTTGACGTTCTCAATGCCGGGGACGTCGACGGGGACGAGTCCGGCGGCGGGCTTGCTGATGCCTTCCCAGAACAGGACGCCGAGGAGCCAGTCTCGGGTGCTGTAGCAGTTGATGAAGCGCCCGGAGACGACGCTGCGCGCGGAGGAGAAGAGTTCGGCGTCCGGGCTGAGTGGGGTGCCCATGATGAGGACGTCTTGGATGAGTCCGCGGACAGACTGCGGGTGGATCGGGGAGGTGCGGTCGACGAGCTGGTTGACGAGCTCTTCGATGCAGGCCATGACGGCCTTGGCGCCCATGGAGTGTGCGATGAGGGTCACGGGGCGGCCGCCCGTGCCACCCTGGAGGAGGATGTGGGCGAGGAGCTTGCCGGCCTTTTCGCTGCGTTCGCCGGCGGTGGTCCAGGCGTTGTCGATGATGAGGCCGGCGGCGGCGCCGAGGATGACGGTGGGGCCGAGGGCGGCGACGAGGCCGGAGGCGCCCGCGAGGAGGTGCTGGAAGCCGAACCGGGCGGCCTGGCCGGTGACGCCCTTGGCGATGAGGCCGGCCAGGGCAGACGTGAGGTTGGATAGTTCGGACTTGCACCAGACGAGTGCGTATCGGTCGGAGGCGGGGGCGGTGGTCGCGGTGATGGATTTGGCCCATGGGCGGACGTAGTCGTCGTTGGATGTGATCCAGCCGCTGATGCCGATGACGGTCGAGAGGTTGATGCCCTCGATCTTGGGCTTGTCCAGGCTGGGGATGGGGGAGAGGGACGAGAACCGGTGTTTGTCTTGTTTGTCTTGTTTTTCTTTCTCTTTCTCTCGTTTCTCGCGTTCGAGCTTCCCGGCCTCCTCTTGTTTGTCGTCTGTGGCGGTGGAGGACGCCCCGCCAAACCAAGACTTCCACGTGGAGTCTGTGGCGGGCACGGGCGACGGCGACGGTGACGGCGATGGAGAGGGCGACGGCTCTTCGTCGCGCATCGTGATGTGGCCATCGCTGGCCGTGACGTGGAGTTTCACGGGGCTCGCGCTGCGGCTGCTCGAGGCCGACGGGCCCTTCGTCTCGGTCGCCCCTTTCGTCCCTTTCGTCCCCTTTTCCGCTTCTTCCATGCCGACATCGACCTCTGCGAGGCGGTAAAAGCCAAAGTCCTTGACGTCGGCCGTCCGGTAGGCCATCTTGCTCCCGGTCGTCGCGGCGCCGGCCGTCGCCAGGGTCGTCGTGAGGGCGGCGACGCCGGCTTGCGTGGACAGAAAGCCTGCCGCGGAGGCCGCCGCGGCGCCGGCCGCACCGGGAACAATACCAAGGATGGATCCGACGCCGGCGGCGATGGCGGGCGCCGCGAGGCCGCCCGTCACGGCGAAGAGGGCCCCGCCGCCCACGGCGGCGGCGCCAACCTTCCAGTACCGGTAGCGGTCCGAAACGGCCTGCGATCTTCCCGGTCTCGAGGTCGCCGGGGCGCGATCGTTGCCCAACAGCACTTCAAGCGTCATCAGCCGTCCTTCGTCGACGTATAACCATCGGCACACGAGCTTGAGCGCGACTCGGGCACGAGCGTCGTACCACCGAACGCACGGGGGCCGACCCTGGCGCTTGAGCAAGTCCCGGCCGGCGGTCCCCGACGAGAGTCGCTCCTGATCGTGTGCGTTTATGTCCGATGCGGCCTCCGAAGCCGCAAAGCTCGCGCCGATCGTGCACTGCAGCAGCTCCCAGATGCCCGCTATGGCGATTGCCGACGTCGGGATTCCTCCCCCATGCCGTCGCTGCTGGTGGTTTTGGGTTTCTCCTGCGTGCGATGGGATTGGATTTTGTGTCGAAGACGTCGACACCAGGCGTTCCGCCGACACCGACGCTGTCGCGGTCGCCGTTCCTTCCCGCTCGCCGTCGCCGTCGCCGACCTCGCTTCGCTCGCCGACGGGGCTCCCCAGCGGCGATTTCTCGCTCTCGAACTCCTCCACGGCGTGCAGAAGCGACTCATACTCGACCTGCCTCGAGTCCTCGTGCAGCTCCTGCGCGGCCAGCAGCTCGAGCTTCTTCATCTCCTCCGACAGCTGCGTAGGCAGGCGGTCCAACGGCGCCTCCTCGAGCGCGGTTGCGTCCTCTTGCCCTTGAACACGCCGTGTGTTCTTCTTCACGCCGCCCCCGAGCTCGTGCACGGTCGTGATGTCAAACACATCTTCGTCACTCGAGTCCTCGCTGCCGACGATATCCTTCCACACGTCCTCCTTCGTCCCCCGCCGCTCGATCACTGGAATCGCCGGCAGCGACGCCGCCAACTCGCTATCCAACACGGATATCAGCGACCGGACCGTCGACCGGAAGATCTCTGGCGTCGTCGACTGTCCCGCGACCCCAGGCAGCGCCTTGAGCCCCTGCCACTTGAACGACGGAAGCCCCAGCTGCCAGTACACCGCATCCAGAAACCCACCCGGTGCGGCAAGATCACGCCCCCAATACTCGTCGTAGACGTCTATCCTCGTCATCGCCCGCCGCACGAAAGACTTTGCCGCCCCGTCCCCGTGCTCGCTGTGACGGTACAGCTCGTCGTCCTCCCCCCAGTCGTCGCGCGCGTACCGCTCCGCCGACGCCGCCGTCGAGTGCAGCGCGAGCGTGAACAGGGCCGCGACGGCGTACCGCTCTGCCTCCTCGAGCTCCTGCATCGTGATCCGGGGAATTCCGGTCGAAGAAGTCACCGCGGGCTCGGCGCGTTCCCCCCACGAACTTCGGCACACAGTACGGGTACGGTACGATCGTAACAGATTGTCGGGCCCCTCATAGCGACCTCAACGTCTCTTGGCGACGGCTAAAAAACGAAAACTTTTTCAGTTCGACACGATGACGAGCTTGGCCGACGCCATCGGTCGCGTCGACAAGCTCATCGAGCAGCTCGAGCGTGGTGCGTTCATCAATCAAGTCGGCCAATCAAGCCACGCAGCGAGAGCGAGCAACGCAGAGGTCGTCGTCGGCCGTGCAGCGAGCGACCCAGAGCAGGTCGTCAAGCAGCCCAAGCAGGCCAAGAAGAAGAAGAAGGCGCCGACGACGGCCGAGTCTACGGCTACAGCAGACGTCGCATCAGCCGAGCCGACGATCGACTTGCTGGACATTCGAGTGGGGAAGGTCGTGGAGGTGGGGCCGCACCCGGACGCCGACAGTCTCTACGTGGAGAAGATCGACCTGGGGGAGTCGGAGCATCGCACAGTCGTGTCGGGATTGCGAAAGTTCGTTTCCGAGGCTGATATGCTGAACAGGACGGTGGCGGTGGTGTGCAACCTGAAGCCGGCCAAGATGCGGGGGATTCTGTCGACGGGGATGGTGCTGTGTGCTTCGAACGAGGATCATACGGTCGTCGACCCGATCTTGATCCCAGAGGGGTCGACGATCGGGTCGAGGATCATGGTGGAGGGGTACGACAGGGCGCCCATGGATCAGATCAATCCCAAGAAGAAGATCTTCGAGCGGATCGCGCCCGACATGGTCGTGAGCGGCGGGGGCGTGTGCGAGTACAAGGGATCGGCGTTCAAGACCGACTGTGGGGGTGTCTGCACGGCGACGGTGCCAGGGGCGCATATTGCATAGTGCTTCGTGCTGTTATTTGAGCGTCAAGCCGAGCGGGCAATGATCCGATCCGTTGTACCCGGTGAGGTGGTACGTGTCGAAGGCCCTGGAGTCGAACAGCTCCCGGCTGAGCAGAAAGTAGTCCAGGCGCCACCCCTTGTTCTTCGCTCGCAGCCCCCCGCGGTAGCCCCAGTACGTAAATCCGACCGCCGACGGATACATGGCCCGGAACGAGTCGACGAGTCCGTTCTCGAGGTAGCAGGACGCGAACGATGCGCGCTCTTCCGGCGTGAACCCGGCGCTCTTCAGGTTCGTCTTGGGCGAGTGGATGTCGATCGCCTCTGCGGCGCAGTTCTGGAGAGCGAGCGAGCGAGCGAACGCGCGTCGCGCAAGCGAGTGAGTCGGACCGAGTCGGGGCGCGCGAAGGACGAGTGCACGGCGGCCAGTTTTTCACAGATACGCACCATGTCGCCAGTAAGCACGACGGGCTTGCCTTTTGCCTCCAACCCCTTGACGTACTTTGAAAACTTCGCGTCCCACTCGCCCACCCGGTAGTCCAGCCGCACCAGTCCCTGGCCGCTGTTCGGCACGTACACATTCACGAGGAAATAGTCGTCAAACTCGGCCGTGATGACCCGCCCCTCGGCCTCCGCCGCCGGCAGCCCGTCGATGCCGTACTCGACCGACAGCGGCTTGGTCTTCGAGACGACCGCCACCCCGGAGTAGCCTTTCTTCTCGGTCGAGCAGTTCCAGTGGTAGTGGAACCCCGCGCCACCAAACACGTCGTCCTCGAGGGTCTTTTGGAGGTCGTCCACGTGCGACTCCTGCAGCTTGTGCTCCTGGATCGCCAGGACGTCAAACTTTTCCGTCTCATAGAGCAGCTTGAGGTCGTCCGTGGCCTTCTTCACAAACGCCCGGAGCCCGGCCACGTTCCACGAGATCACCTTCTTGCCACCGGCCGCGTCGTCCGGCTTGCGCATCGCCTCGTCGTAGGGCACAAAGCCCGGCGTGTGCGTCGTGAAGACTTCAGACGCCGACGACGCATTTGCCTTTGCCTTTGCCTTCTTCTTCGGGGGCTCTCTTTCCGTGGGGTCGGCCATGGTTCTCACGACAGAGTGGACGGAGCTCGGAGAGCTCGGAGATCCGATCGACGACGACGACGATCCGGCGTATTTCAGCGGAACACGCAGGTTCCTGAAATTCCAAGCAACTATACGCGCGCTCACTGCCGTCGTCGTGGCAATTGGCATCGACTCAACGCTGATCTCGAGTCGTCGTCGATTCTTCCGCAATTCTAATTCAATTACAACTTGACACCCACCATGTCTTCGTGTCTCACCCGCACGCTGCCCAGCCGTTCCCGCGCCCCTTCCGCTGCAAGCCGCTCTGCCCGCGCCACATCCGTCTCCACGAGCACAAGGTGCTTGATCTTGTCGATCGCACCCCGCACCGACGAGTTGTTCGGCTGCTCGACCGTCTGATTCGTGTGCCTCAGCCCCAGCGCCGTCGCCGTCTTCACGTGCGTCTCCTTCTTCCCAGCCAGCCCCCGCTTCAGCGTGATGAACAGCCTGTCGATCGTCGTCCTGGACGTCGCAGCAGACATGATCGTCGTCCCCTCTCTCTCTCTCTCCTTGTCGTGCCCCTTGCGATGCACCTCGACGTTTTCCCTCTCCGCTCCTCCGATTGACACGCGCTCGCTCGGCGCTGGCCCTCAGGCGTCAATCGTGTCTACCAGCACCTGATGCCGCTGCTACTTCGTCGCCGTCGTCGCTCCAACGATGAAAGGAATGCGAGTCGAAATGGGCCCGCGGGCGTCTCGCCACACACACAAAGCCAATCCATCTCGCATTCACGCACAGGCTCGCCTCACACCGCGCCACACACGACGAATATCAGCCTTTAACTCATCGCGATGCTCACGATGTCGATCGCACGGCCGATGGCCCTTCGTTCAGCGGCCATCTCCAAGGCCAAGGCCAACAGCAGTCCGACGAATCTTCGGCCTTCGAGACCTGTGGTCGCGACCAACGCCCTCGGTGGATCCGACGACGAACGCCCCAAGCTGACCCGCGAGAACGAGCCGGAAGAGTACTGGGTGTCGGAGCGCGAGAAGGCCGGCAAGTCGGCGTTCAGCGATCCCGTGGCAATCATCGGCATCCTCGCCATCTTCTTCCCCATCATCCTGCTGCTGATTTTGAGCGGGCTGGGCGTCGTCGACCTCACGCCGCAGTAGTTTGATTCATATAAATATTAAAGCAAAAAGGGATACTGGGATGGTTTGTCGTTGTCTTGGTTCAGTTTTTCGGCTCGCCGCCGGCCCCGCCGATTTCCACCTCGGGGCCTCGGAGCTTGGAGAAAATCGGCAGCCGGCGGTCCTTGTTGCCCATGTGGGACATCAGAGACGATCCCGAGATGTCCGCAGACGTGCCCAGGATGCTCTCGTCCAGTCCGAGATCGAGGTCGAGCTCTGCCGCCGGCCGGTTGCCCAGGTCCGACAGGAACGACTTCCTGCCCTCCAGGGATCCAAACATGCTGGATTTCGGAAGGCTGCCCGCGAGGCTGCCGGCAAGGCTACCAGCGAGGCTATCGGCGAGATCAGACACGTCGTCCTCGACGGCCAGCACGTCAAGCGCGGCCGCCAGGGCCGTGTTGCCGTTGGTGACGACCTCGGCCTCTGCCTCGGCCGCGTGGCCGTTGATGCCGTTGATCGAGATGGCAGCCGTCGCAGGCATTCCCCCGTTTGCACGCTGGCGCTCCTTCACGGCGTCCAAATAGTTGCTCATGGGCGGGGAGCCGACGACGGAGCCGACGAGCGACCCGCCGTTCGACGACGGCACGCCGCTGGCACCATTGATCCCGCTCAACCCGCTCGCCACCCTCGCCATCGAGGCGCTCGAGCCCTTGTTGATCTTGGCCGCTCCCTTGGCTACGTTCGCGAACGACAGCGGGTTGTCGTTCACGTCGGGCGCGGCGAGCATGTCGACGCCGAGCACGTTGCCGTGTGGCGCGGCGATACTCGAGTGCGGCGACATTGGCACGGGCGTCGACATGCCCGACATACTGGCCGAATACACCGACGCGTCGTCCCTGGCGCTCTCTCCGACTCCACTCTGGACCTTGGCCGTCTGGAGCCGTGCCAGCGTCTGCGTCTGGTGGATGAAACGGCACCTCGTCCCGTAAGGGCAAGTCCCCGTCGTCGCAAACGTCTTGCACACCTCCGTCTTGTACTTCGGATGGCGCTGCACCGGCCTCAGCTCCTCCAGACTATGCGCAAACTGGCACTTGTTGCCGTACCTGCACTGCCCGAACTCCTCGAACGAGCGACACAGCTCCGTTTTGTACAGCGGGTTGCTCGAGTCGAAGCGAACATTCTGGTTCTGCAGTTGCTGGGCGTGGGCGTGCGCGTGGGCCGCCCCTGCCGTCGTAACGTCCCCAACGCTCGCCGCGCCCTTGGACGGACTCGGCACCCACTCCGAAGCGTTCAACGACAGCTTTTTGCCCGTGCCAGAGCCGGCCCGCTGCTGGCTCCCAGACCCGTCCTTCAGCGTCATCGAAGCACAGCCTAGGTCGTCGATTCGAGACGCAGGTCGTCAGGAGAATAAATAGGAGAATAAATAAAAGCTCAAGAGCAGCGCTACGCTTCTTGCGAGTCGTTAATTGGTCATGATTGCGTGGTTTTCTAATTTCTCGTGTGGAAAAAGGAGAAGTCTCGCCGCTCAATTCGTGGCCTCGGCGGGTTCTTTCGCGTGCGTTTGCGTCGAGTACGATGTTTTGTGCTGTATGTTTGTGCTATAAGTCAGTATTGTGTTGTTGTTAGTGGATCATCATTCACACTGGCCAGTTCACATGATCCACCCGGCGTCGTCCAGCACAGTGTAGCAGAACATGCGATCGATCCCCAGCGCGCCCTTCTTGCTGACGAGCTTGATCACGTCGTTCGCGAGGACCCCGCCCAGCACCGCCAGGACGGCTGGGACGCACGCCCCCTCGAGGTAGTCCTCCAGGCAGGCATCAACCTCCGCCTGCCCCTCGCCCTTCAGACGCTCCGCATCGCCAACAGACACGCTCCGACCCGTCTCGAGTTCGTACGCCAGCGACCTCGCTACCACGTCAAACAGGGCGCTCCGACGTTTCCGCCGGCGCGGGTTGGCGCGCTCCGCGGCGGCCGCCTCGCCCGACCTTGCCACCATCTCCTCGACGACGTCGACAAATCCGACACCCGTCATCGATTTATGCTCGACCGTCTTCTTCACCTCGCCCGTTTTGTCGTCCTCGGCGCTGGTCTCCACGATGTACTCGTGCCGCTGCGGGTTGAGGAAGATCCACCCGCCAACGCCCCGGCTCGTGCACGCGCACAGCGGGATATTAAGCGACGCACATCGCTCGTCGATGGCGCGGACGGTCGTCGCCGGCATGTCGAAGGCCAAAACCGCGCTGTACTGGCCGAGCTGCTCGTCGTCTGCACGCTCAACGTAGCCTTTTGCGTCTGTCGTCTCGCACGACACGTCCACCAGCGGGTTCATTTCCCTCAGACCCTCCGCGCACCGCTCGGCGACGGACGTACCGACGACCTCGGGGGTGGCCGGAACGAGGAAATTGCCGTCGAGGGTGGCGTCGGGTCCGACTGTGCGGTCGTCGACCAGGTGGAGCAGGCCGATCCCGGCGAGTATCAGGTTTTTCGCGACCTCGATCGCCGCGCCGCATGATCCAAGCACCAACACCTTGGAGTTACGCATACGCTGCTGCGCCTCCACGCCCCAGACGCGGAGTTGGCGGTCATAGATCGCCTCTTCGTCTTTGGTCAGTCCCTTCATCTCGTTTAAAGTGAAAGCCGCCCGAACCCCAAGTCGAGAAGCGTCGACGAGGGCTGTGCGGATGCCGACAGATACCGGGGTCCATGTCCTGTGCTTGGACGTGGGGAGGGGTCGCGGGGAGGGGGGAGGAGACGAGGGGGACGAAAAAATCGTGGCGAGTTTCGCGCGTGACCGGACTCCGGCGGAGGCGGGCCGCCGTCGCCTGCTCGCCGAGGCGGGGCTCGTCGAGGGGCTGCTGTCGTTCACAGCGTCGCTCGAACGGCTGGATGAGGCCTGCAACAGTGAAGCCGCCGCCGTTTCTGACGCGGCTTCCCCCGCCGACGTAACCGTCGCCGACATGAAAGAAGACGTGTGGGTCATCGTCAGACTGTCGCTGCACCCAAATATCATCATCTGCATCATGGTAGACAGAAGAATCGTCTCCAGGCACGTGTCCGATCGGAACGTGAAGGGGCTGGGGCGGCTCGTGGACGACATGGCCTCGTTGGTTGTGCCTCCCGAGCCGACGAGCGTCGTGGACGCCCGACTCGCCGAGCTCGTGCGTCACGTGGCCAGGGTGCTATCGGATCCACTGTCATGGGTGCGACGGCAGCTGCGGAACCCGTTTGCGCTGACGCACGGAGCGTCCATGGTGCCTCTTCCCGGGGAAGTTGTCGAAGGTCTGTGGGCCGTCGTGTCCCTGCATGGCGTGAATCTCGGGCTCTGGCGTGGCGGTCTGTGTTGTTTCAGCTCGTGGCCGGATTCGTTCACGGGGATGCTTGGAAGTTTTGTGCTCGGAGACGGGGCGACACTCGTGCACGCCCTGGACGGAACGACACGAACGAGGGCCGAGATCGCGGTGGACGGGCGGGACGTGCTGGTGGTTCGCGAAGGCGAGCACGTCGTGTTTGTGGGGCGTTTTCCCGACCGACAAGAAGAACGAGGGGAACGAGAGGAACGAGAGGAACGAGAGGAAGAGTTACAGCGCTCTGTGGCGCGGGAAGCGGTCCGCGTCGTGACCGAGTCTGTGGCGAGCGCCGGCGGGTGGCCGGGCGTCGACGCCGCGACGCGGCACGTGGCCGGGTCACGGTACTGCGTTTGTCTACATGACTCGCCGATCGTCTCGTCGTGTTCGCCGCGGACCAAGGTGAGCTCGTCCAGCCACC
>Ga0181584_10000563_pt1 | contig 26683 bp, 19 predicted proteins | sample 071ome_30_FD_132462 | JGI IMG/M metagenome (GOLD analysis project Ga0181584, IMG submission 132462) | Coastal salt marsh microbial communities from the Groves Creek Marsh, Skidaway Island, Georgia - 071406AT metaG (megahit assembly) | ecosystem: Environmental > Aquatic > Marine > Intertidal... | reverse complement strand
CGGGAAGCGGCAGCTGAAGAAGCGCGGCGGCGGGACGAGGGCCGAGGGCACGCACGTATTGGCGAGTGCCGAAGATCTCAGCGACGACGAGAGAGGCGAGGACTGGACCAAGGAAGATTGAAACCAGGTCGCGACGACGACGAGGTCGTCGCGACCTCGCGAGTCGAGTCTCGTCCGGACGACACCTGCGCGTGACATTTTTTTTGCAATTCGTGACGTCTGTGTATACAACGGGCGTCCCAGCTCGTGTAGGTACCTCATCTTGTCCTCCCAGCGCGACAGGCAGCGCGGAAGTTTGAATTGTGGGGCAGGCAATTGTAGGGTGCTCCAATTCGTTTCGTCCCACCCCTCGCCACCGCTCACGTGCTTCGCAGCACGCTCCGATGAGCTCTCAGCATATGAGACTTCGTGTCGAGCTGCCGCGCGGGCCGCGAAATGGACGAGTGTTCGCGCGGAAGGGAGGTGCGAGGGGAGCGTGTGTTCCTATGGCTGGACGACGACGGACGGTTCACGTCGTACGACGGGCCGCAGAGCGCCCGGAGGAAGACATGATGGACACAGGCGGCGCCGTCTCTGACGCGGAATCGACGATCGACGTCACAGAAACGGACGAGGACGGAAACGTGCCCTCGACGTCATACGTGCCGATCGACTTTGCCGCGGCCGTCGAAAAGGTCCCGTTTGAGGAGCCCGAGAAAACGGAAGCTTCCTCGCCGGGATACGTCTGGGCGCTCATCATTTTGTCGATCGCCTACCTGCACCACTCGACATCCGGCTTCGCCCTGCCGGCGCTCCTCCCCATAATCTCGAGCGACCTGCATCTTCAGGACAGCCAGGGGGCGCTGCTCACGGCCGGCTACACCATCTTGTACGCGGTGGCGCTGATTCCCATGGGCCTGTTGGCCGACCGCGTGGACCGGCCGCGGATGCTGAGCATCGGGATGTTCGGGTGGTCTTTCCTGACCATCGTGGCCTCCAAGTCTACCGGGTTCGCCGAGCTTCTGGCTGCCCGCGTGGGCTTTGCGGCAGCACAGGCCACCCAAAACCCCATCTGTTTCTCGCTCATCCCGGAAATGTTCCCAAAGGGAAAGACCACGGCCATGGCCGTCTACAACTCGGCCATCTACGTCGGCCGGGCGTTTTCCTTCGCCGCGCTCATCATCGCAGGCAAGCTCGGCGTGCCGCCCGCCATCATCGAGAACCTCGACTTCGCCTACACGCTGGTTCCGCTCGACAAGGTCGACTTGTCACTGGTGACCATCATGTACACCCAAGGCGACTACGCTGCCGTGTCGCCAATCTACTCGTACGCGCAGGAGGCCGGCGATGCGGCGGCGATCGAGTCGGCGTTCGGCGCCTGGCGCCAGCTCCTCGCGTGGCTGGGGCCGCCCGGCATGATCGTCGCCGTCCTGATCTTTCTCACGGTCGACGAAGTCCGGAAGGATAACAAGGGGTTCCTCGGCGACCTCTTCAAGAGCAGCCGGTTCCTGCGGGACGACGGCGGGCGTGGCAGTGACCGGGTCGCCGAGGCCAACGGCAGGCCTTCGGGAAAGCGGAGAAAGCGAAAGCAGCTGCCCCCGCAGCCGGAGCCGGAGCACCTCACCACCCGCCAGACCATCGCCGAGTCGCTCGAAAAGGCCAAGGGCATGGTCGCGGACCCTGCGTTCATCGCACTCACGGTCGCGTCCACCTTCAACGACATTGGCTCCTGGGCACTGGTCGCCTGGCAGGCGACCTTTTACCAGCGCGTGTACGAGCTCTCCCCAGACACCTATGCCCCGCTTTTGGCCGTCGTGATCCCCGTCGGCGGCCTCGTCGGCGGCGTCGGCTCGGGAATCCTCGGCGACTGGCTGAACAGGATCGGCGGCCGGGGGTGGATCACCGCCGGCGCGAACATCGCCGCCGCGCCCTTCATCGCGCTCTCCATCCTCGCCCCCGACTACAAGCAGTCGTTCGCTGCGTTGCTCGTTGGATTCGCCCTGTCGGAAGCCTGGCGCGCTCCAGCGGCCATCGCCGTCCGTGAAGTCTCCCCCAGCGGCCTCGGCGCCACCGGGAGCGCCGTGCACCTCAGCATCCGCAACGTGATCGGAGGCCTCGGCCCGCTCGCCGTGGCCCTGTTGGCCTCCAAGAGCTCGTTGCAGGAGGCAATGCTTCTGATCCCGACGTGCTACTTTGTCAGCGGCGTCGGGTTTTTGGTGACGGAGATTGTCATCGCCAGGCAAGACAAGAGGGTGTAAGGACTGGAAAACACAAAAAAAAATCGAAATACAGCGCCTCGCTGCCACCACCATGACTGCTCCACCGCTTCGCGCGCCGTCTGGCAAGAAGGTTCGCAAGAAGAAGCCTAGGAACAAGCCAATCCTGGAGCCAGACGCCCAAGAAACGCTCCAGGGGTCTGCATTGATTCGGGCTCTGGCGTCCCCAGATAACAGCACGAGAAAGAAGGGACTCGACCTCCTGACCTCTTGGCTGGAGTCCCACAAAGATATATCCGAGCATGACGTGGCGAGGCTGTGGAAAGCGCTCTATTTCTGCTTCTGGCACAGCGATTTGATTACTGTTCAGGTTCGTTTGCATGGCAAAATTCCGGGACATTTCGCCGGCTTCTCTCTCCCACGCACCGCATACGTGTGTCGGAACGTAAACTCTAACAGCTGCAATCCCCTCGCTCTCTGCAGACTGCGCTGGCCGAGCGTCTCGCGCAGCTCGTCGTCGACCTCTCCCCTCGGGTCTCGCTGTCCTTCTTCCAGGGCTTCGTGCAGACGATGAAGCGGGAATGGTCGGGGATCGACCAACACCGTATGAACAAGTACCTGGTGCTCGTGCGGAAGTTTTACGCGGCATCGCTGAGCCGCCTGGAGCACGCAAAGTGGGACCCGGCGGTCGTGTCGCAGTTCATGTCGGTGCTGCGGGACGACGTGATTCTGATGCCGACGGCGAACGACTTGGGTGCAGGGTTTGCGTATTTCGTGTGCGACATAGCCGTCGAGGAGATGGTGAAGGCCGCGGAGGCGGCCGGGGCGGGCAAGCGGCGGCTGGCGGGGGAGACGGTGCTGGCCCTCCTGGAGCCGTTCGTGGAGGGGCTGGTTGCCACGAAGAACAAAGTGCTGCTGACGAGATTATACAGCGCGGTATTTTCAGAGGTGGCGAGGCACGTGGACGAGCAGGTGACGCCGTTTGACTCGGTGGACGGGGTCGGGCTTGCCGAAGCGCTGTTCGAACGAGGTGCGTGTTGACTTCCGTGTGTGGCGCATGGTGTGCGGTCGGCGTGTGGAGAAAACTATCTAGGGACAAAATCCACTTCGGGTTGTTGCGTTCTGTAGCTGAATCTCTCCGGAGAGCGACGAGTTTGAGATGGGGTGTTGGCGCCGTTGGCGGGATCACTCGTGCGTCTTTGGCAAACACCTGACTACGACATCACATCATATCGTATCACGCAGGATCATGCAAGGAGACAAGGGCGACCAACCGTAAGTACCTGTACCAGGCATCGTCGGAGCTGGAGCAGGCGGGGAAGAGGCACCCGCTGAAAAAAGAGAAGAAGGGCAAGAGTCTGGCGGAGAACGGCACGGCAGAGGTCACGCCGCCCGCGGCCAAGAAGACAAAGGCGAAGACCAAGGAGAAGACCAAGGAGAAGACCAAGGAGAAGACCAAGGAGAAGACCAAGGAGAAGACCAAGGAGAAGACCAAGGAGAAGACGAAGGAGAAGACGAAGGAGAAGACGAAGGAGGGGAAGAAGAAGAAGAGGCAGAGCGCCGAGGCGTTTGGGTCCCCGTTGGACGCCGACACGGCACCGGAAGCGGGAGCGAGAGCCGAGGGTGACACGCCGTCGTCGAGCGTGTCGAAGAAGAAGAAGAAGAAAACGAAGGAGAAAGCCTCCGTCGCTGCGAGCGAGGAGAAGAGGGAGAAGAAACGAGGAGGGAAGGCGGAAAAGGGGGAGACGCCCGATGTGTCGCCCCCGCGTCGCAAGAGCGTGAGGATCAACCTCCGGAAGAACCTGGTGGTGACGATCGGCGAGAAGCCGTTTCCGGAGGCCGTCCGCACGCCGCCCACCAGCAAGCCGAGGGGGAGTGCGTTGAAGGTCAAGGGGACTGGGACACCATCGACCAAAAGAAAGCCGCGAAGCCAGAGGTCGCTCAAAATGTAATTGCATTCGCGGCTTTGCCTTTCTCGCAAAGGTTGCACCACCAATCGATACTACCAGGTACACGGATTTCCTACGGACGTGAGGGGGACCAGATACGGAGAAACCGCGCCAGTATTGGACGACGACGACGCACTTTGCATCGCAGCCTGTACGCAGCAATATGGGGGGTGGGCCGACAGAGTTCATCGGCAAGGTCCTCTCCAACAAGATGATGAAGTCGGTCCTCGTCGCGATCGACAGGAGCAAGAAGATCCCCAAGTACCGGACTGTCGTCAAGAGGACCACGAAGCTGATGGCACACGACGAGCACGACGAGTGCAAGGTCGGCGACACGGTGCGGATAAAGCTGTGTCGTCCGTTGAGCAAAAACAAGAGCTATACGGTCGTCGACGTGCTGCAGAAGAGCAAAGTGCTGCACCTCGGGGGTCGGAGTTACAGTACGTCGTGTTGGGGGCGACCGTCGAGGTTTTCGTTTGCAGCGGATGGTGCCTGATCAGCCCGGGTCACCCTTGTAAGCCACTCTCCGATTCAATCGTTCCCCGTCTTCGCCCATCCGCATACATCACATACACGGGATCAGTGAACGAGCCATCGACCTGGGCGAGCTCCCAGAGCCGGTTCGTGGAACGAGGGATTCATTCGAGTTCATTCAAATTTCAAAATGACGGTGCTCGACTCGACAGCGACCAACGGTCGCCAGCGGTCGGCTATACATGCACACCTGAACACGCCATGTGTCTGTCCGGAACCGCTGTTCGTGTGCGGCCCTGCGTCGACCGGAAAGACCTCCTCGATCAAGGAAGCAATCTCGTCCCTCCCCACGCAGCAGGTCGCCGCCGTGTACGTGGACTGCGTCGAGTTTTGCACGGCGAGGGCCATCTACGGGGCGATCGTGTCGAAACTCGGCGACGCGCTGCGGGCATCCAAGACGAAGAAGCGGTCGCTGGATCAGTTCTTCACATCCCGGGCCGTCGTCACCAACCAGAGCCAGTTTGCGACGCATATGGGGGAGCTACTGAAGGATTTCCGGAACACGAAAGTGTGGATCGTGCTCGATAATGTGGATCGGGTGTGTAGCCGGACGGGGGCGTCCACTGGGAACGACGCCCAGGTGCTGTCGGTGCTGGACCATCTGGGGGAGGCACTGTCCGTGGACGTGGGTCTGGTGATGGTTAGCCAGGTGCCGTGGACGTCTGGGATGTTTGTGGCGGGTACGAGTCGTGTAGGCAAAGGTACGAGGGACCCAACGGTCGTGCAGTTCGATGCGTACTCGGCGGCGGACCTGGAGCGCATCTGCCTGACGTCAGACGGGTTCAAGTGTCGGGGGAAGACGCATTATAAGAGCCACTTTGCGCAGTTCGTGAAGAGCATGGTTCCGCTGCTGTCCCGGGCGACGAACAACCTGATGGACGTGCAAAACGCGCTGCGGAAGATTTGGAAACAGTACATCGCCCCGGTCAAGGCTGGCGGGAGCATGCCGACCAACTGGCAGCACACGGTGCTGTTCAACAAGGTGAAGAGCATGGTGACAGATATAGTCCGGGATCTGGACGTCAAGGGGCGGTCGATCGAGGACGAGGCGGGCGGCGGCGGTGCCAGCGGGCCCGGAGAAAGGGCAGAGCAGACGGTCTCGATGGGGCTGTTTGCGAAATACATTGTGGTGGCGTCGTATCTGGCGTCGAGAAACAAGCCGACGACTGACAAGGCCATCTTCGATCCCGGCTATACGCGGGGCAAACGGGTGCGAAAAAACTCGCAGGCGCTCGACAGGCAGGCGGAGCAGGCGCTGGAGATGCGGCTGCGGGGGAGCCATCCCTTCCCGCTGGAGCGAATGTTGCACATTTTCTATTATATCTGCGAGCCGCCGAGGGACGAGAGCGTGGAGCGATGGTCGAGGAAGATGCAGGAGGTGGACGTGCTGATGCAGGTGTCGACGCTGTGCTCGATGGGCTTGCTTACCAACCTGAGCCTCGACACGCTGACGAGCCCGACGTACAAATGCAACGTGTCGGATGAGATGGCCTACGCGGTGGCCGCCGAACTCAATCTGACGTTGAACAATTTCTTGAAGCTGGCGTAGCCGTCATCGTCGTGCGTCGTGCGTCGTGCGTCGGCGAGCAAGATGATCGTATCGTAGAGTATATTCTTTGATTTGAGCTTTTCAAGAAGAATGAAATATGTAAAACGAACGTTATAGTTACTTTTTGTCGACCTCGCCCTCGTCCTGCAGCCGTTTGACGAAGGTGTTGAGGCCCTTGGGAAGCCGGCTGCCGCCGCCGCCGCCGCTTGCGGCCATGGCCGCGAGGTTCTGCGATGAATTGGCACGGGAGTTTGCGCGGCTGTTCGACGGCGTGGTTGCGTCGCTCTCGAGCACCATCTTGCGGAAGGAAGAGTCGGCGCGGCTCATGAGGGTCGGGACGGTGTCGTACTCGGCGACCACGCCGCCGTCCATGACGAGCACCTTGGTCGAGTCCAAAATGGTGTTGATACGGTGAGCAATGGTGACCACGGTGCACTTCTTGAACTCGCGGCGGATCGTCTTCTGGATAAGACTGTCCGTCTCTGAGTCGACCGAGGCGGTCGCCTCGTCGGCGACCAGGACCCGCGGCTGGCGGAGCAACGCGCGCGCCACGCACAGCAGCTGGCGTTGCCCGACCGAGAAGTTGTCCCCATTCTCGGCAACGGTTGCCGAGATGCCACCGTCGAGTCCAGCCACGACCTCTTTGAGATTGACGTGCGACAGCGCCTCCCAGATCTCGACGTCCGAGTGCTTGTCGTAGGGGTCGAGGTTGGTGCGCACGGACCCGCTGAACAGCACCGGATCCTGTGGAATAGCGGCAATGCGTCCACGAACATCGTTAAGTCCCAGCTCGAGGATGTTGACGCCATCGAGGAGGATGCGGCCTTCGTACGGCTCGACGAGGCGGAAGAGGGTGACGATGAGCGAGCTCTTTCCGCTTCCGGTGCGGCCGACGATGCCGACCTTGTCGCCTGAATTGATGGTGAAAGACACGCCCTTGAGGACCGGGTCGAGCTCGGGTCTGTAGCGCATCCAGACGTCCTCGTACTCGATCATGCCGTCGTGCGGCCAGTCGTCGTCAGGCTTCCTGTCCTCGATCTCGGCCGGCTTCTCCTGGGGGAGATCCCAGTAGGCCGTGAGCCGCTCGACCGAGTTGAAGCGAGTCTCGAACATCGCCCCCGAGGTCACAGCCGATTTGAGGAACAGCGTGACATCGAGCGCCTCGGACAGCGTCAGCGCGGCGAGCGACACCGACACCAGGTCGCGCCTCGTGATGGCCAAGATGGCAGTCAGGAAGACAATGCTGGCACCGAGGATGTCCAGTCGCATAGCGAGCCATTCCCCGGCCATCTTGAGGGTGAAGTAGGCGCGGTGATTGGCGTCGACCTTGTGGTCGGAGGACAGGGCGAAGGCCGTCTCCAGCCTGTACGCCCTGATGGTCTCGACGCCGGCGAGGGACTCGGAGAAGTGCGAGTATATTGGCGACCTGGATATGGCATCCAGTCGCTGCATCTCGATGAACGAGCGCCTGTAGTACTTCTGCATGATGTAGTAGATGCCCATGATCGGCACGATGCCCGCCAGCAGGATGGGCTGGATGACGGCCAGGAAGATGAGAGTCGACAGCAGCTGCATGATGCAGTTTCCAAACTCGCTCATCGACATGGACAGCAAAAAGTCCACGTCGTCCGTGTCCTTGGAGAACCTGTTGAGGATCCGCCCGACTGGGGTGACGTCGAAGAAGAGGACCGGCGCGCGCACGAGGCCGGCCAGCGTCTTCCAGTGGATCACCTTGGACGCGTGCAGGGCCGAAAGAAGGTTCATCATTGAGCGCGCGGACGTCAGCGCGACGAATCCGAACGCAAAGCCGAGATAGCCGCCGACGTAGGTATAGCGGTCGAAGCTCTCGCCGGTCGCCATGTAGTCCATCTCCGCCTGCGTCCACTGCGATAGGTACCAGTTGGTCAGCACCCTGACGGCCTGTTCCGCGCTCCAGAAGAGGATGAGCGCGAAGAACGACACCACGCCGTATGCCTTGATGTAGTTCAGGTAGATCTTTCCGGTGACCTGTCCCACCTCCTGGTCCTCCTTGATCATCAGCTTACCCTTGCTGTCGTTGGCCTTCTTGTCATCGGCCTTCTTGTTCTCGATGCGCATGGTCTCCAGCCTGGCGATGCCGCTGCGCTCCCTTGGACCGCCGTCGCCGCCGTCGCTGCCGTCGCCGCCCTTGCGGTCGGGGGTCTCGATGCGCTCGAACGTCTCCTGCCTGGTGATGCCGCTCTTGACGGATGCGAGCTTGTCGCCGCTAGCAGGCACGCCCTCAATGGCCTTGGCGAGCATCCTTGACGACAAGTTCTTCGTGTTGGACTTGGGCAGGTTGGCCGGCTTGTTGTCGCCCGCCTTGCCCTTGTCGCCCTTGTCATCGCCACCCTCGCCAGCCTTGGCGTTGTGCTCCGAGAGGAGCCGGACAAACGCGGGGCAGCTCTGACATTCGTCGAACGTGCCCTGCGCGATGATCTCGCCGTTCTCCAGCATGATGATCCTGTCGGCCTGCGGCAGGTAGGTGAGCTGGTTGGTGACCAGAAGACGGGCCTTGCCCCTGATGGCGCCATCGATGAAGTTCTCGAAGATGTGGCGGCCAACGTGCACGTCGACTGCCGACAGAGGGTCGTCCAGGATATAGACATCGGCGTCCTGGTACATGGCCCGCGCCAGCGAGATCCGCTGCTTCTGTCCGCCCGACAGGTTGATTCCCTTCTCTCCGATCTCAGTATCCTCGCCTCCGGGCAGGACCTCGAGGTCTTGCCTCAGGCAGCACGCGTCGACGGCCTGCTCCCAGGTGGCCACATCGAACGGGCGGCCGAACGTGACGTTGTCTTTCAGGCGCGCGTTGACGATCCACGGCTGCTGGCCGGCGTAGGCGATGCGCCCGCCGACCGACACCCTGCCTCCCGTCTTCTCCATCTCGCCGATAATGGCCTGCACCAGGCTCGATTTACCGGAGCCAACCCTCCCAACGACGCACACGAGCTCACCGTCTTTGAGCTCAAAGTCGACGCCCTTGAGCGACCACGCGATGGTGTTTGTGTCGGCGTCGGTCGCTGCCGTCGGCGACTCGCCATTGTTCTTGGCAGCCTCCTCGGAGTCGGAATGCTTGGGGGACGAGCTCGACGCCGAATCCTTGTCCGTGACGTCCTTCTCCTCGTCGACGTCCTTCCCGGTCTTGGCCGGAGAGGACGGAGTGGGCAGGGAGGTGGTCGGCTTGTCCTTTCCGCCGTTTCCACCCTTGCCACCCTTACCACCCTTACCACCCTTACCACCCTTGCGCCCGACCTCGGGAAGCACGAGCTTCTCGGGCGGCTTGCGCCAGACAAACTCGCCGGCCTCGATGCGGATGCCGACGTGGTCGAGCTCCTCGACGTCGTCCTTCCTGTTCTCCTGCAGGTAGAAAATGCTCAGACGACGCATGCTGACCATCGCATTCGCCAACTGAATGAGCGCAAACGGCAGAAAGATCAGCGGGAAGCGCATGAGCGCGAACAGCGAGATGGACGTGAAGACGGCCGACGCCGTGAAGGCCTCCGGGTTGACGGTACCGTAGACGACGAAGCACGTGACCATGGCCAGACTGGGAGCCGCAAACAGCAGCGTCTGCAGACCAACGCGGTAGGGGATGGCCTTGCCGAGGGCACCGAGCTCCTGCTTGCGCACCTCGAGCACCGCCGCCTCCTGCGCCGACTCCCACGCGTACAACTTGAGCACGCGAATGCCGACGAGCAGCTGGTTCATGAGCTTCACCCGCTGATCGGTGTGCTTGAGCATCTCGCGACGGAATCCAGTAATCTTCTTGAGGAAGATGGTGGTGGCCGGCGTGGAGACGAGCAGAATGCCCAGACCGATGAACGTGGCCCACCTGATCTGGAACCAGAGGAGGACCAGAGAGGTGATGAGCATCGCCGGTCCCGTCAACAGCTGCGAGGCGAACGGGAAGAAGAACATCTGCATCTGGTTGACGTCGGCACTCATGAAGTTGACGATGCGCCCAGTCTCGGTCGCCTGACGACTCCTCGTGGACAGCGAGAGGGCCTTCCGGTAGATGGAGGCGATCAACTCGGATCGGATCATGATTTGCGTCCCAATAGCAACCCGATTGGCCTGGGACGCACCGAGCGATCCCACGACCGGCGCGAGGAACATACCCATCGCGAACAGGTACGCCTTGGTGATCTCGGACTGCGGGTACTCCAGGCCCGCCTGACGGGCGTACTCAGCCTGCGTCAAAATCTTGATAATCTGGTTGAGCATGAGCGGACCCACGAACTGGACCGCGGAATAGCACAGCTGCAGGGTCATGGCAAACGCGATGCGTCGCCAGTGCCGGCTGAAGATGGTCTTGAGCACGTAGCGCGCCACGAGGCCCTTCTCGGCGTCCTCCAGACACTTCTTCTCCTTCTCGTCCCCGTTCTCTGCCTTCCTTCGAGCCTCCTCGATGATGGCGTTGAAGGTATCGGCCGTGTCCGGGTAGACCCGGCGGGTCTTGAGCGCGTCGGGCGTGTCAAAGACGTCGCTGTATTCCAGTGTGCGTTTATATCCCCTACGCAAGAGTCCACCAAACCAAAGGTACAACAGATATGAGATGGGCGACCACCAACGCTGTGTGAGCGTGGGCGGCTTGGCGTTCTCCGCGCCCTTGGTGTCGACGCTGTCCTCCCCGCTCCCACCCACGTCGACGATGTCGACCTGGCCGACGACGCTGGCGTACTCGCTGTCGTCATCGCAGTCATGCCTAAACTTTGGCATGATCTCCTCCCGGGGAAGGGCGTCCCCAGGCGGAGGCCGAGGCTTCTCTTGTGGGCCCCCCATTTGTGAACGAAATCAATCCGTGTTTCAAACGAAGAAGCACGTCGTGCGGTCGCCGCACTGACCGTGTCCGTCTGAAACTTACTAAAACAAGCAGAATGCAATTGCGAAAATTGCGAATGCGCCAGCGAGCGCGCCAGCAGCAGTCTGTGGTCGTGCCGAGCCACTCATTTCCTCACGAGCAGCACCATCCGGCGCGGCAGCCAGCTGGCGGTCGACCTTCGTCTCGGCCTTGACCTCGAACGTCACCCCGGGACGCCGGCTGGCCTTCTTGACGAAGGCGTCCTTGGTCGCCGCGTCGAGCGAGAACCAGCTCACCATGTCGGCAGAGACGATGTCCGCAACGTCGCTTCGAGACTCGGAGCCGGCGCCACATACGACGTCCTCAAAGCTCCCGCCCCCGGGAACAAACTGCGCGTGGCCAGCTTGCTTGATGACGAGCTTCCAGGACCCCTCCGAGCCTGCTGCGTAGAACTTCTCGTAGTTGCCACCGGTCGGGTTGCATGAACCGGTGATTCCGGCGCCGATGACCGAGACGGCCTTTCCCGACGCTCGCAACGCCGCCACGGCCGAAGGGTTGCTCGGCGAGATCGGAGACATCGCCGACTCGTCCACCGGGTCGACCAACACGGCGGCCAGAACGTCGTCGGGGTGCGAGGTGAACGCGAGCGACGCCACTTTGCCCCCGCGACTGTGCCCGCTGGTGAAGATTGCAGAGACGTTGGCGCTGACGTTCTCGGAGAGCGCCGTGTCGATGTCCCCGTCGGCGATCCACCGGATGAGCGGGTCGACGCGGGTTTTCAGCTCGTTTTCCACGCTCTGGAGACCAGAGACGGTGTAGCTGACGGTGATGAATCCTGCGGACACCACCTTGTTCAACAGCTCGTCGTACTGCGAATAGGGGGTCATGAATCCGGAGAACCACATCGCAACGGGGTACGACGTGGGCGTCTCGGTGCGGGGAGACTTGATGAAGACGTCGAAGCCGTCGATGGTCGCCTACGGGGGTGAAGAAGGGGACGAGGTGCGTCGGGATGAGTTGTCGCGGAGAGAGACCCGAGTAGTGCTCGTGGGGTGAACGGGCGCAGCGACCCGCACCGCGTTCTGTGACACGAACCTTTGTGTCTACGGTTTCTGTCGCTTGCCCGCGCAGGGGATGTGACAGCACGACCACAGCCATCAGGAATGCGAAGATCCGGTACATCGTGAGCGAGTAAACTGGTTTTTTAGGTGGCCACCTAAAAAACCAGTCCCATGGGACTGGTTTTCGCAGTCCCTGCTGGGGACGCGCCCGAAAAGGCCGCGGGTACTCTAGAGCCTGGACGTCATGCCTTCCTTTTACACCCCTTCCTCTTACTACTTACTACCCACATATCGCGCGCCGTGACGCGATTGGCACCCGGGTTTTAGTACCGTGCCTTCGTGTTTGCATTCCCGAACTCGCTGAGAATTTGCTGAGTGGCACCAATTTTCCGACATGGGGTCCACCGAGTTCTTCACCCGAAATGATAGCATCGGCATCCCAAACGACAAGACGGGGACGTTGATGACTGGCGTCATGCACGTCTTCACTGCGATCGTCGGCGCTGGCGTCTTGAACCTCCCCTACGCAATCTCGTGGCTGGGCTGGATTGCGGGGCCGGCGCTCGTCACCCTCTTCTACGTGCTCTCTCTGTTCGCCGCGATCCTGCTGGGCATGTGCTTTGAGGTGAATGGCATGGAGCACGAGCGTTATCACCACCTGACCGCGCATATTCTCGGGCGGACGGCGAGCATGTGGACGTCGGTGGGTAGTGATCTCGACCGACGTGCGCTTGCTCTTCGCCGCACGCCCTGACGCTCTCACTCGCGCTACGCGCTTCGCTCGTTCGCAGGTATTCCAACTGGCGAATATTTTCCTGGTGGGTAGTGATCTCGACCGACGTGCGCTTGCTCTTTGCCGCACGCCCTGACGCTCTCACTCGCGCTACGCGCTTCGCTCGTTCGCCAGGTGATGTGGGCGTACGCCATCACGGGCGGGGAGGCCATCGTGGCCATCGCCCAGGTCGCCTGCGAGTATGAGGGCGCAGACTTGGCGTCGGCGCAATGCTTCAACCCCGAGACGGGAGGCATTTGGAAGGCCATTCTGATATTCGGGGGCGCCCAGCTGGCGCTCTCCCAGGTGAGAAACCTGGAGGAGGCGTGGTGGTTGTCGATCTTCGGCACCCTCGGCTCCATACTGTACAGCCTGATCGCGCTCGTCCTCGGTATGACCCACGCGGACAACGGATTGGGGAGCGTGGGAGGGACGACGGGGTCTTCGGCTGCGGACAAGACGTTCCAGATCCTCAACGCGCTCGGGAGCATTGCGTTCGCGTACAATTTCGCGCAGATCCTGCCAGAAATTCAGAGCACGCTGCGACAGCCCCCGAGCGCGATCCGAACGATGACCAAGGTCAGCAGCATCGCGATCACTGCCGCATACGTATTCTACATTTGGGTCGCAATCGCCGGATACGCCTCGCTGGGCGCATCGGTGCAGCCGATCATCCTCCAGTCGTTCTGCGGTCCCAATTGGGCGATTTTGCTCGCTCAAATCTCGATCTTGCTGCACATGCTGTCCGGTGGGCATTGAACTCGACCGACGTGCCACCCCCCTTCTGACGCTCTCACTCTGTTTACGCGCTTCGCTCGTTCGCCAGCCTTCCAAGTGTTTGGGCAGGCGCTCTTCAACACCGCAGAGTCCCACGTCAAGTACTGGCTCGTCACTCGCCAACTCAAGGCAGTGGAGGCGGAGGCCCAGGCCCCGCGCAAGGGTCCCGGTCACCCGGGCACCATCGAGGAAGCCGATGAACAAGATGAAGACGACGAAGATGCGGACGGCGCTCCACCCCAGACGCCGTTCGACATGGCGCCAAGCGGTGACAAGTCCGCGCACAACGCGTACCCGGCGAAGAAGATCTTCGGGTTCGACCACATACAGCTGGAACCGATCGAGCAGCGGTTGTCGACGCGCCACACGGCCGAGATCGTCCAGCACCACTCCTCGACAGTCTCGATCCAGCCGATCGCGAGCCTCAAGCAACGGAAGACGACTCCCTCGATCTTCGTTCAGGACACGTACAGCCGCACCCACGACGTCCAGTTGGACGTCAAGAGGAAGAGGCGCCTCTCCATGTTCTCCGCCGATACCGGATTCGCCAACGAGGAGGTGCTGCTCAACGAAGAGGGCTCGTTCCTCCCGCTGCCGTACCGCCTGGTCGTGCGAAGCACCGTGGTGGTCATCATCACCGTCCTCGCGGCCATCATGCCATTCTTTGGCGCATTCGTTGGGCTCGCCGGAGCCGTGACGTGGTACCCGCTGGCCATATACTTTCCGTTCGCCGCCTATCGCGCCGTCTTCCCGGTGACCAAGGGTCTCAGCCTGATCCTCAGCTCGATCAGCGCGTTCACGTGCCTCGTTGCCGTGGCAGCCGCGATCGGTGCCGTCAGGAATATCGTCGTCGGGTTTTCGACCTACAGCGTGTTCGGGATGAACAACGGGAGCGGCCTCTGCGCGGCGGGATGAGAGGAACGAAGGGACGCACGTGGGGATCTCACAGTGCGTTTCATTTCATCATTTGTTTGTTCAGCGAGTAAGGCAGGCAGGCAGGCAGGTAGCAGGAGACGCGATAGGCGAAGTAGCGCTGGCGAGTGAGAACTTGGGTACTGTTCGAGGAAAAGACCCACGAATTCGTCCTCGAAATCCGAGCCAGGGGGGGTCCGAATCGAGCGTCCTCCGGGCCGCGGGCGAACCTTTCATTTCACATATCTGTCCACATGGGGTGCGCCCCACAAAAGAGCGCCAGGGTGCGAACCCTGAGTGGCTCTCGAGCCACTCACAACTCGGCTTGGAGAGTCCGTCACGTCAAGAGGTCGTCGCCGTCACTGCTCGTGCGCGCCTCGACCTCGTCGGACTCGCCCTCGACAAGCCTCTCGCCGAAGATGGTTGCCATCGTCGCGGCGCCGGTGCTCGCGCTGGTCGCCGCGACGCTCGCGGCCGAGTGGTCACTGGACGTCGACCTGAACCCCGTCACGCTGTACAACTCGTTCGTCACGACCAACCCCATCGAGACCAAGGCATGCATATCGGGCGTCGTGTACTCGCTCGGAGACTTGGTTGCGCAGAACTACGAGGGGCGCGATCTCGAGGAGCTGGACGCATCGCGGATCGTCCGGTCCGGGATCTGCGGGCTCGTCGCCCACGGGCCGCTGTCACACCTGTACTACCTGCTCCTCGACAACGTGTTCGCCAATCAGAATATCGTCGACGCCAACTCCTGGCTTGTTCCGGTGTTGAAGATCGGGATCGACCAGACGATCTGGAGCGTCGCCTGGAACTCGACGTACTACGTGCTGCTCGGCCTGCTCAAGTTTGAGAGTCCCGGCGTGATCTGGTCGTCGGTCAAGGGTAGCTGGTTGGACCTGCTCAAAGCGGGCTGGCGTCTGTGGCCGATCGCACATCTCGTGACGTACGGGATCATTCCAGTACAGCACCGCCTGCTGTTTGTCGATGCCGTGGAATTGATCTGGGTTTGCGTGCTGTCGACGATGGGTCAACGCATGCGGGAAGAGCGGGAGGGAGAGCAAGTGGCCTGCGCTGTGCCCGGTGCGGACGGCGCCGGGGGGGATTTCGCCGAGGAGATAATCCGCTCGATGGCCGTCGAAGTTGCGCCGCCGGTCGAGGTCGAGGTGCTCGAAGACGGCACGGAACGCGTCATCACGTTAGATTGAACCCTATCCGTCACTGTTGTTGTTTTGTTCGTTGTTTTGCAAGACCACCAAGCATACACACCCTGACCCAGTCTTCACGCCAGCCGAACAGACCCGGTCTTCTTGTCGTAGGCGAACTCTTCGTTCGCGGCGAGGTACTTGCCCAGCTTCCCGACCGCCGCGGGTCGCTTGATCGCCCCGGCCTGCGCCACCTTGATCTCGCCGCCGTTCTCCTTGATCAGCGCCTTGAGCGCAGCTTTGTACTCTGCCTCGTTCGTGGGCACCTTGGCCGGAAGCACCTTCGCCGCCGGCGCGCTCGCCGGCGCCTTTTTGGCGGAAGCGCCCTCCACCTTCTGCTTCTTACCCGGCTGCGGCGTCGCCAGCACCTTCAACCTCTTGCGCATCGCTTCTCGGTCCTCCTCCGTGTCCGAATCCGACATCGACAGGCTCTCGTCCGAATCAAAGTCCGACTCGGCCATCGGTTTCAGATCACCCTCTGGCGCCTCGCCGTCGCTATCGTCGCTGCCAAGTTCACTATCGCTGTCGCTGTCGCTATCGTCGTCACTGCTGCTCATATCCCCGCCCAGATCACCAAGCTCCATGTTCTCCAAGTCCGAGTCACTCACGTTCGCATCCTCGACCGAGTCATCGTCGCTGGCAGACGGAATCAGAGTCCTACCCGCCACGCCCCCCACCTTTACCAGCGCCGGAGCCTCCTCGTCGCTCTCGCTGTCAATCTCGCTCTCGCTCTCGCTGTCGCTCTCGCCCTCGCTCCCCTCTCCCAGCAACAGCTTCCCGTAGTCGTACTCGTACTCATCACTCTCGCTCTCCTCCTCCTCATGATACGCCCCAGCCCCGTGGTTCATCACTTCCGTCGTCTCATACCCCGAAATACTCACCACAGACCCACCCGTGTGCCGCATCCGCACCGGAGTGTCCACGAACATCGTCTCCGTCTTCTGCTGTGGGCGCCTCATCCTGTTCAACGTACACAGCGCAGTCGTCACAATATCCCCAGTGATGGGATTCTGATGATCAATGTACACAGTATGATCCCCGTCCGCCGCATCATGCGGCAACGCCACCATGGTAATCACCGTCTTCTTGACCTCCGTGTAGGGAAGATCGACGTCGTCGTCGTCGGAAGAATCGTCCGTGACGACGTTGACGAGGACCCCATCGTCGCCTGCCGAAAGGAGGACGGTGCCATTGTCGTGCGCCAGCGGGCGAGTGAGCGAGCGAACGAGCGAATGAAAGGGGGGGGCAACGCGTGGCGTGCCGGGAACGTGCTCTGGGATGCAACTTGAAATGCAACTCGAGTCTCGAACGAAACCGGCAGAACAGAGCACTCACCCGGCGGAATGTTGGCGGAATAGAAGGCCGTGAACGCGTCAATAGAACCCACGTCGCCGCCCATAGCGCCGTACGACGGGAAATCGCCCGAGTCCGTATCAGAGTCCATTCTTTCAGAATTCAGAGTGTTTGGCAGGTCTCCTGCCGCTCCTGGCCATTCCACACCTCTCCAAGGACCTCCGGACAGCCACCCGGCTTCGTACTCTCCAACCCCGTGCGCGGCAACGCGTAATACCGACGGAGACCACGCCCCCGGGAAGAGAAACGCCACGAGATCATCCACAGGCGACCAGACAGTGCCAACCAGACCGATGCCGATCAAATTCGTGTTGCTCGTCAACAAGCAGGGCCAGACCCGGCTGTCCAAGTACATAAACACGCCCACACACGCGCGCGACGTTCGAGACGACGCAAGCCCATCAAACGTACCCTCCTTCTCCGGCCGCGACACGTCCACGACCACGTCGCGCCGCCAGTCGCTCCTGGACGAGGCCGAAATCGTCCGCCGCTGCCTGCGCCGGACAGACCGGGACTGTAATTCGATCGACTTTCATACCACCCGCGTGGTATACCGCCGGTATGCGTCCCTGTTTTTCATCGTCGGCGTGGACGAGGACGAAAACACCCTGGCGGTGCTGGAATGGATACATTGCCTGGTGGAGGCGTTTGACAAGTTCTTCGGGAACGTGTGCGAGTTGGACCTGATGTTCCGGTTGGACGTGGCGTACAGTATCATCGACGAGATGCTGGGCTGCGGGTGGGTCGTCGATGCCAACAAGCAGAGCGTGCTGAGCGGCCTCAAGCTGCTGGAGCGGAGCGAACACGTCGAGAGCTGAGTTTCTGAACTCTGTGAATGACTGAATTCGTATGCAATTTACTCACGACGATCGACGCGCACGCTCGTCCGTCACGACCTGGGCCCAGCTTTTCCCGACGTCCGTCCTCCACTTGCCGGCGGTACTATCGAAAAACTCCTGCAGCTCCACCCCGCGATCTCCTTGGTCCCGCTCGTACTCCCCAGCCTGCACAATCATCTCCACCTTGTCGAAATCCTTCACCAACTTGGCCTCTTTCGTCTCCCCACGCTCGTACTCGTCCCACAACGCCCGAATATTCCTTGACGCCACGTTATCCCCTAGCATCGACGTTATCGTGTCCATCGCCTCGCTCTCCATCCGGTACTTCTCCCCATCCGACACCCCACACACCGGCGTGATATCCCCCGCGATACACTCGGCCAAGTCGTGCACGATGGCCAGCTTGATGCACCGGTCGACGTCGTACCCGTCGGTGTTGCCCTCCATGAGAAGGGCCATCAGGGACATCCGGTACATATGGTCGGCGATCGATTCGGGGTCCTTGACGTTCCGCTTGACCCAGCCGGTGCGCGGGGTGGTCTTGAGGTTGGTGGCGAGGTGCAGGAACTGCACGACCCGGGCGGGTTCCGGGATGGTCAGAGGGGAGGAGGACGGCATGACGCGAAACGAGCTCGGTATGCGGTATGCGTTCGTATCTGTGTTCTAGGGGATCTCGCCACGGGCTCGGTCGTCGGCCTGGTCGTCGCAGGAGGGTCGGAGGGCTCGACAGGTCAAAAAAATTTAAAACTCCGAAGAACTGTCGTGGTCATTCGTCGTTCCTCGACTCCTGGCACTCGACACGCACCGGGTAGAGAGCCATGCGTGGCAGAGATAATGAAGAAGAGGACCGGCGGGTGTGCGAGGAGTGCGCGCGTCTGTGCAGCGCTGTGCAGGATCAGGATCGCCAGGAGGGAGGACTTGGCCTGGTCGATTCGCGGCTGGCGGAGCTGATCCGGGCGCGTGCGTGGCAGACGGAGACGTGCGCTGGGCCTCCTTCGTGGCTCGACGCGTTCGAAAACACGTGTCGGCTGCTCGCCGACCCGGACGGTGCGGACGGTGCGGACTGTGGCGCCAAGCCCGTGGGCAACCGGGGCGACCGGGAGGTCGCACGGCTGTTCGTGAATGACGTGATCAGGGATGCGTACGGCCCGTATGTGCGTCAGGTGGTTTCTAATGGTCGGTTGGATGCTGGTCCGTGCGTGCGGGTCTTGCAGGCTGTTGGGGCGTGGGCTGCGGGGTATATTGCAGATGCCCGTCGTCCGCAGTCCAGGGGGATGAATAAGCTGGCGAATACGGTGTGGACGGCGATGTATGACGCGTTTGCCGGTCGGGCTCCTGCGGATCGAAATGCAGCGTACCGGCAGATGGGCGCGGGGGGGATGGGAGTCTTGGTCGAGACGGCAGGCCGGTGCTTGGAGGCCATGCATGCAGGGGGCGGGGCGGCGACAACGGCGACAACGGCGACAACGGCGACAACGGCGGCGGCGAATATGAGCAAGGCGCTCAAGTTTCTGGTGTCGAATTTCGGTCGGATGCTGGTGCTGATGGGCGAGGGTGATGGCGATGGGGTGCTCAGGAATCGGACCGAGTCGTGGATGCTGGTGAGAGAGCCGGTGTTTCAGATGTGGCGTTGCCTGGGGCGGTATGTGGATATGGACAGGGAGAGGGATCCGTTTGACGGGATTGGTTTGATGTACAAGGCGCTGGCGCTGGCGTTCGAGCAGGCGGTTGGGGACCCTGTGCCGTGGTGGGTCGAGTCGGCGGGGAACGGGGGCTTGGGCGGGGAGATATCGCCCGATATCGTCCAGGTGCTGGCCAATGTGCTGATAAAGGGGTCTGGAAGGATGTCGGAGGGGGCGCTGGAGACGATGTCCGCGACTGTGAGGTCGCTCGTTGGGTCTCTGGCTGCGGTGCGCGTGGTGCATGCTGCAGTACGCGGCGGCGAGGGCGGTGAGGGTGGTGGGGAGAATTGCGCTACCGAGTGGGTGACGGGTGGCGATGAGGGTCTCAATGCAGACGTCGCCGCCGGCACGAGCAAGAACGCCGGCGACGACCGGTTTATGGACGACGTCGAAGTGGGCATCCTGGAGTTCATGTCTCGGTGCGTTGAAACCAGCCCGAGGGTGTTCAAGCGGACGCTCTACTTCATCATGGAGTACCTGCTGCGGCCGCATCCGCTGGTGGAGGAGCTGTTGTGCCGTGTGGTGATGGGGGTGATGGAGTGGGGCCGGGCGGGAGGCTGGGAGGCGCTGCAGGTCGATTGCATGACGATGATCTGCGATATGTTGGACAAGTGCGTGTCGTGCGACGAGGATCTGGGTCTGTCTCCGGGCGTCCAGCAGGGCGTGCACGTGCTGGCCGCCGCCATGCTCACGGCGAGGGACGACGCGACGGCACGCGTCGCAGAGGCCCGGTTCAGCGGTGTCGCGGCCACGACGTCCTCGCCGGCGTCGATACCGGCGGATTCTGAGACCGTGGACGTGTACGGCGCGGTCCGCCTGGCCGTCTACCTGCGGGCGATGGCCTGCAGCGTCTCGTCGGGCAACGCGCATCTCTACGCCAATGCCAGCGTCCAACAGACGCTACGCGGTCGGCTCGCCCGGATTTGTCACGTTCACACCAAGCGAGCCAGGGGAAGCGACGTCGGCGACGGCGACGGCGACAGCGACGGCGACCTGCTGTTGGCCTGGACCGCCGAGTGCCTCTTCCACGCGTCCAGGATTGTCTCGCTGTCTGTTGGCCCGTTATCGGAGCGAGAGGTTGCAAATGGCGCGACTCCTTTGGCGGAAACGCTCTGCTCGGCGATCGAGCAACTCTCCGGCCGCGTCGTGCTGAGCGCCGCGCCGGCGTCCCGCGGCCTCCAGCGGGCCGCCGTGCTGCTCGACGCCGCCATCCGCACGATGCCATCGTGTCTGCCGCCGTCGTTGTTCTCGAAGAGGAAAACATCCGTCGACGGTCTCGACGCCGCGCTCGACGCCTTCGACGCGTCTCTGCCCGCGGCCGGCTGGCTGGTGGGCCTCGCGCCGACGAGGACCCAACGTCCGACGAGTCGCATGCGGCGCGTCTACGGCAGTGCATTGGATGTCGACGCCACAATGCCCCTCCAGTACCTCGCAATGCATTCGTACAAGGACTACGTCTCGTTTTCCGACGGCGGCGTTTCTGACGGCGCTCAGGCCCTCGACGTGCTCCCCAAGAGCCGGATCGTCGGTGGCGGCATTTCGGCCGAGTTCAAGGCCCGATTGACGCCATACCTGGTTGGTCTGGAGTACAGAAACTACAGCGAGCACGTTGATGGGGCCGGAGAAGCTGGCGAGTACAACCGGCTGATGGCACCCGCCAAGTCGCTCGAGCGCGCCTTCAACCTCCACGGCGGCGATGGCGGCGTGTCCAAGCGGGTCCACCGGCAAGTTGTCTCGTCGGAGGCGCCGAACAGTGTCTTGGATACTCTATTGGCCGCCCAGCAGGCTCTGGCACAGGCCATCAAACTGGCCCAGGCCGGCTCGCTCGAGGCGACCCAGAAGGCGACCTTTGAGGTCTGTGGCCTTTTGAACAGAACAAATCAGTTCATGAACTGAGAAGAACCTGAGAACAACACGTTCTTGCGCCTCTAACTTACAAATCCACGTCACACGACGAGTACGGCTACGTCGTCGCTCCCTGTTGCATCGCGACACTCGAGTCACACGGGACGGACGGACGGAACGCGCATGCAGCGGGTCTTCTCGGTCCTGCCACAACACCCCCGACGACCCTACACGACGACCACCACCTCCACCGCGATGAGTCGTCCGCCCCAAAAGCGGGCCCGTCCCCCGGCAGCCACCCCGAGCTCGTCGATCACCGCCCAGTTCGCAAACCTGTTCGAGGCCTTTGACGCGATCGGCAAGGAGATGCGGGACTACGACGAGAAGCGAGAGACCGTACGTCTTGACCTCGACCGACGTGCCCACCCCCTTCCCCCTTCTGACTCTCTCTCTCTCATGCTACGCGCTTCGCTCGTTCGCCAGGTCATCAAGAAATCCCGCGACGTGCAGAAGCAGTCGAAGCAAGCCATCTTCTCTGTCCACCGTGGCGACATCGACCAGGCAAAGAACCGCCTCGAGAGCGCCATGAAGGTACACGCGGAGCTCGAGTCGCTGATCCAAGAGACGCCCGGTCTCCGGCACGGTTCGTTCTCCAACGCCATGGAAGAGTACGCCGAGGCGCGAATTTTCCTGCACTTCCACGAGACCAAATCGCTCCTCGTCCCAGCTGACCTCCCCCAGACCAACACCGACGAGTACCTCGGCGGGCTCTTAGACTTTACTGGAGAGCTCAACCGGTGGGCAGTGATCCAGGCGACGAGCCGACAGGTAGACGACGTCAAGTACGCCCGGGACTGCGTCGACGCCGTCCTGAGCGTCATGATGGAGCTGGATCTCAGGAACGGCCAGGTCCGGAAGAAATACGACTCGCTCAAGTACTGCTTGAAGAACCTCGAGAAGGTCCTCTACGAGCTGAGCCTTGGCCAGGACATCGGCCTCAACATGAACGCCGAGAAGGCCGGCGAGGCCATCAAAGAACCCAATGACGACGAATGACCGCGTATAACACGCGTTAAACGCTTACATACAGACTTCCCATCACGATTTCCCCGCGACGCCCATCCGCGCCAACCTCGCACGGTACACCTCGGGATTGAACGGCTCGTAGCCAGCCTCTGCCACAAACACGTCCTTCTTCTGCCGAATCCGCCGCCCCGGCAGCTCCTCCACCACCAAGTTCGGGTGCCCCACCAACTCGTGCTCCGCCCCACTATACACTCTCAACTTCCGCATCATCGCCCGCCGCAGGTTGTTCTTCGGCAGCATCCCTCGCACCGCCCGGCGCAGCACCTCGGTCGGGTCCCGCCGCATCTGCTCTGCCACCGTCCGCTCCTTCAACCCACCAGGATACCCCGTGTGCCAACGGTAAACCTTGTCCTCAAGCTTGCGACCCGTCAGCGCCAGCTTGGACGCGTTCACCACGACCACGGCGTCGCCGTCGTCCTTGTTGGGAGCAAACGTGGGCTTGTCTTTCCCTTGCAAGATGTGGGCAATTTGCGAAGCAAATCGACCGACAATCTGCCCGTCCGCGTCGCACAGGCGGAATATTACTGACGAGGCGTTCTCGATGCCCTTCACGGCATGCGGCAGCGACTTGCTCGAAGCCATCGCGTTGTGTGTTGACGGAGGACTCGAAGAAAGAGAAGAGAGCTCAAAAAAATTGACCAGGAGAAACTCAATAGACACACGTCGTCATGGCCACGCGCTGTCAATACGAGAACAGGTATGTTGCATGGGGGTGAGGCGGGCGGATCATCATCAGCCTCGCGCGAGGCGAAACGCGAGACGAAAACGCTCGGGTGATGCATCCGTCCACCCAAGCATGCTCGGAGCGGAACTCGAGCACACTCTTTGACTCACTCGCCCACCCACGCACCCGCCCATCCCCAGCAACGAGGTCGGCGTGTTCGCCAACCTGACGAATGCATACTGCCTGACGGCGCAGGGTGCTGCGGAGAACTTCTATAGCGTGTTCGAGGCGGAGCTCTCGGACCACATCCCGGTCGTGCAGTGCTCGATTGCGGGCACGCGGCTGGTCGGCCGTGTGACGGTTGGGAATCGCAACGGTCTGTTGCTTCCGAATACAGCAACGGATCAAGAGCTGCAGCATATCAGGAACTCGCTGCCTGACCAGGTGATTGTGCAGCGGATTGACGAGCGGCTGTCGGCGTTGGGCAACTGCATCGCGTGCAACGATTACGTGGCGTTGGTGCATCCGGATATAGACCGGGAGACGGAGGAGATTATTGCCGACGTGTTGGGGGTGGAGACGTTCAGGCAGAGTATCGCGAACAACGTGCTGGTCGGTTCGTACGCGCGGTTTACAAACCAGGGCGGGATCGTGGCGCCGGGGACGACGGTGGAGGACTTGGACGAGCTGAGTTCGCTGTTGCAGGTGCCGCTGGTGGCTGGGACGGTGGGTATTGCACTCGATCGAATTGGGCCCGCACGCCCAGACTCAACACTCACTCGCGCTTCGCTCGTTCGCCAGGTGAATCGGGGGAGTGACGTGGTCGGAGCGGGGATGGTTGCGAACGACTGGAGCGCGTTCTGTGGGATGGACACGACGAGCACAGAGATGAGCGTGATCGAGAGCGTGTTCAAGCTGCGGAGCAACACGGCGAGTAAGATCGTCGACGACATGCGGGCCTCTCTCATCGACAGCATGATGTAAAGAATTATCGGCGATGGCATTGACGTTGAATGCACCAAATACACCAGGCCTGTCGGCAAGGCGAACGTCCGCGTCGCTCTTGTCGTCGTCTCGGGGTGCCCCGAGGACATGCGGAATGTCCTTCACGGGTCCGGAAAACACACCGTCCGCACGGGCAATCACGTCCGGTTCGGTGATCGTATCCGATACATCCCGGAGAAGCTATATGCGGCCGTGCAGGTCGCTGAACGAAGGCGACGAGGAAGAAGGGGGGCCCGAGACGGAGAACGATTCCAAGAACCCGGAACTCAAGCTGTTGACCGACCTGATCGTCGAGTATCCCGCGACGCGGGGTACGCTCGCCGTGCTGTTCGGTTACTTGGCACATATCAATCCGCTGGGGACGCTGCATTGGTCACAGGACGACCTCCTGCTCGGGTTGCTCGTCGCCCTTCCCGTCGTCTTCTGGGACTGCCTCATCATGGTGCCGAGCTGGGACCCGCCGCGGGTCGAGAAGGCCATGCGGCTACAGGTTCCTCGGTCTGTGGCGGAGCGACTCGGCGACGTGATCATCCAGGAGGCGACGGAGGGCGACGGGCTGGACGAGCCGGCGCCCAGCCGGGTCCCGCGGCTCATCCAAGTGCACGAGGAGGACGGGCTTCAGATGGTGAGCAACGCACCGATTGTTGTGAAAGAGCGTGAAGATGCAGAGAATGACCCGATGGTGCTCGTGGAACGCATGATCAAGGTTCGGGAACGGCAAAGCGGGTGGCGGGACGCCCTGCGTCGGGCGCAGGTCGACCGGGCGATGAACAACGCCGGACAGCTCCTGTCGCCGCCATCCGAGGCCTTCCTGTTGTTATTGGTGCATTTCAGCGAGGAGATGCTGTACAGGGGGTTCGGGTTGGCGTTTGCGGTCAAGTGGACGACCGACAGGTTATATGAGGCGATCGGGGAGGACGTCGTGTCGTTCGGTGCCGCGCAGGTGCCGATCCCGACGCTCGGCGCGACGGTGGCGTCGTTGTCGCTGGTCTCTGTCGCGATCTACCTGCTGCTTTCCAGAGACCTGAAGAGTCTCAAGGTGATCGAGAGCCTGTCAGATGAGGACGAGAATGCGGCCAAGCTCATGTCCATGAAGGATGCCATCCTCGAGCAGCAAAAGTGGAATGTCGGCATCACGGCCGTGAGCGAGGTCGTGCAGTGGGGCAGCGCCACGGTGGCCTTCTTGGCGACCAACAACCTCCTGGCTCCGCTTGCGGGCGCGCTGGTCGCCGACGGCATCTGCAGCGTCCTCCAGCGCGTCAAGCTGGAGAAAATCCAGGACGCCCTCCTCGCCGACAGCCGCGAACGGCTCGCCCAGGCTCGCTCCGTCGCACGGGCGGAAGGCCGAGAGCACGCAGAAGATTAACAAGTAACGTAGCCTACGCGATAAACATGAGGAAGAAAACGAGCAAGCCCATGATGAGCCCGAACACCTTCAACATCAGCCAGCGGTTGCCGCTCATCGTGTTCAGGTACTTGAGCAGCTGCGCCTGGCCCGCCTCGACCTGCGCGAACGTCTCGTCCACGTTCTCGTCGATCCGCACTGCCATCTCCCCTTGCTCGTGCACCATATGACTCAACTGCTGGAATATATTCCCGAGCTCGACGATTGTCGACTCGACGTCCTGTAGTGCATCCTGTCTGCTCGTCAGGTAGGCGTCCTGCTGGTTGCTCTGCATCAGCGCCTGGTCCTGCTGCTGGTTCTGGAAGATGCCCTGTCCGCTGGGACCCACGCTTGCGCCGACGTTGCCGATGCCGCCCATCCCGCCCCGCTGCGGAAGGAAACTCGCTCCCGGCTGCAGCCCCGGCGGCATCCGATTCGTCGAGCTTGCCCTGCCGCTATCAAACAGACTTTTGCGCTCCTCATGCACCTTCAGGTTATCGGTGCGCAATTCCAGTACGTTCTTGAACTCCTTCGTGGCGTCTTTCAGCCGATTTCGCAGCGTCTCCACCACCGTGTTGGAGTGATCCGCACTCTGCTTGTTCCCGACGCCTCCCAGGAACGTCTGCAAGTCGGTAATCCCCTGATTCAACGCCTGGATGTCCAGCTTGACGATCGTCGACAGCTCGTGGATCTCCTGCGCCGGGTCGTCGAACATCGACGTCCGCTTGGCCAGCTGCGTGAGTTTCTGGAGCTTTTGCGAGGTCGAGTGGATCCCGATCCCGATAGACGAGGCTCGCTTGGAGAACTCGGACTGCTGTTGCGCCGTAGACGCGGGCCCTGCCGACGCCGACGCCGACGTCGACGCCGAGGTGGATGCCGTCCCGTTGACGGTGGCGTCTCCAGCCGGCCGCCGCTGCTTGGCCAGGGCGATCAGCGACTGGAAGTCCTTCGTCCTGTCCCGCGTGTATGACCGTGTCGACTGTTGTGCCGACTGTTGTGTCGACATCATGGCGCAGTGGTGTTCGTCGTCGTCGTCGTCGTCGTCGTCG
>Ga0181584_10000558_pt1 | contig 26793 bp, 19 predicted proteins | sample 071ome_30_FD_132462 | JGI IMG/M metagenome (GOLD analysis project Ga0181584, IMG submission 132462) | Coastal salt marsh microbial communities from the Groves Creek Marsh, Skidaway Island, Georgia - 071406AT metaG (megahit assembly) | ecosystem: Environmental > Aquatic > Marine > Intertidal... | reverse complement strand
GGAGCGGTAGGAGCGGTAGGAGCGGTAGGAGCGGTAGGAGCGGAAGCGACGACAGTCAGGGGTCCGAGTCGATCGAAAACGGGACGACCAGGTCGCTCCAAGTCCCGTCGCGCGCGCATTCACATGAGGATGTGATCGAGTCCCCGCCGACGGCGACACGCAAGCGCAAGCTGTCTGCGGCCGGCCACATCATCTCCGGCCTGATCGGGGACCTGGCACCGTCGTCTTCCGACCGCCCCGGGCACCACGGCGGCGAGGCCCGCGCGGGAGAGCTGGGCGAGCAGCCTTCGCCGTGGCTCAGATGGATCAAGCGCGTCTTCTCTCCATGAATGGCGTTCTCAAAAAATCACACAAAGAATCAATCGACGGTAAAACATTCGAACTGCACTAAAACGTTCATTTCGTAGTGAGATGTTTCCTGACGTCACCACGTTCCGGGCCCGGCGCGATACAAAAGCTTAGGCCGACTTGGGCTTCGGCGTCTCGGCGGCCGGCTTGGCGGCCGGGGTCGCCGGGGTCGCCGGGGTCGTCGGCTTGGCAGCAGCAGCGGCGGCGGTCGGCTTCTTGGCGGCGGTCGCGGCCGGCTTGGGCGGAGCCGGAGCGCCGGCCTTGCCGTTGCTCGCCACGGCAGCCTTCTTGGCCTCGGTCTTGGCCTGCGTCGGCATCACCGGGGCGGTCGGCTTGATGCTGGCGACGGCCTTGGCAGCCGGGCTCGGCTTGGGCATGGTCGAGGCGGATCCGTTGGCCTTGGCGACGGCCTTGGCCGCGGCAACGTCAGCCGGCTTGGGGTCGGCGACCGGGGCGAACTTCTCCGGGGTGTCGATCATGGCGACCGGAGTCGGGATCGACTCCTTGATCTCGGTCATCTCGGCCTTGGTGGTCGGGTACTTGAGCTCGGTGAGCACAGCCTCCCACTTCTTGGCCGGCGGTCCCCAGGAGAGGTCCTGGGAGATGCACGCCACACGCATGGCCTCGAACTTCGGGGTTCCAAAGATCTCGATCGCGCGGTTCATGGTCGCGGCCACGGCCTCGGCGTCCTCCTCGAGGAGCGCGTCCGGGTCCATGGCGCCCATCTGGAACCCGGTGACACCCTCCTTGACGGTATCGACCAGTCCTCCGGTGGAGGAGACAAGCGGGATGGTTCCGTAGGCCATGGCGTGCAGCTGGATGAGTCCGCACGGCTCGAATCGGGACGGCACCATCATGAAGTCAGCTCCGGCGGAGATGAGGTGGGCGACCTGGCTGTTGAACTCGACGACGCCAGACGCAACTCCCGGGAACTTCTCCTTGATCAGCTTGACCTCGGCCTCCATCTCCTTCTTTCCGGTTCCGAGGATGACAACCTGGGCCTTGTCGCCAATCTTGTCGAGGGCGGCGAGGAGGATATCGACTCCCTTCTGCTCCTCGAGGCGTCCGATGAATCCAAAGACGGGGACATCCGGGTTGACCGGGAGTCCGGCCTCCCTCTGCAGCGACGCCTTGGCGTAGGCCTTTCCAGAGTCCATGGTCTCCGCGTTGTACTTGAAGCTGAGGAACTTGTCCAGGGCCGGGTTCCAGTCGGCAACGTCCATACCGTTGACGATACCCTCGCACCCCTTCTCGGCGATAACGTCGTTCAGCTCGACTCCCAGCTGCGGGCCGGAGGCCATCTCCTTGGCGTAGGTCGGGGACACGGTCAGGAGCTTGTCGCAGGCGGTGACTCCGGCGCGGAGCCAGTTCTGCTTGGCGAACCTCTGTCCGACGGCGCCCTCGTAGATCTCGGAGGCCGGGGTCTTCTCGTCGAAGACCATCGGGTATCCGTCCTCGAACGCGAACCTCTGCCTGGAGCTCTCCGGGAGGTTGAGGTCACCGAAGGTCTCCGGCCAGAACCTGCCCTGGAAGGCGATGTTGTGGATGGTGTAGGCCACCTTGGCGTCGACAAACCTGCCAGCCGGCTGCATCACGTCCTTGATGTAGACCGGGACCAGGGCCGTGTGCCAGTCGTTGGCGACGATCACGGCGTCCTCACCCGGCATGAACGGGAGCGCGGTGAACGACTCGAGCGCGGCCTTGCAGAACAGGGCGAAACGCTTCTGGTTGTCGACGTAGTCGGCTCCAGACTCCTTTCCGTAGAGCTTCGATCCGGTCTGTCCCCAGACCTTGGACAAGAACCACGGATGATCCACCCAAACGCGGTGGACGCCGTCCTTGATGGAGTGGAAGAAGCGGACGTCCTCGCCGTCGACGTTCACGACGACAGAGGTATCCCAGGCGTCGAAGTACTGGTCGTAACGCGGGGCGATGGAGAAGACGTTGTGGCCGCGCTTGGCGAGCTCGACCGGGAGGGACCCGGCGACGTCGCCGAGACCTCCGGTCTTGGACCACGGCGCGACCTCGGTGGCGATGAACACAACGTCGAGGAGCTTGGCGGCCAGGGCCGGCTCGGCCGTCGAGGCCATCACCGGGGCGGCGAGCTCCTCCACGGCGCGAACGATGGTCGACAGGCGGGCAGACGAGGCGGTCGGCGCAGACCTGCGAGCGACGTGTGTGTGTGTGTGTGAGGGCGATTCTGGCGAATTCGAACTCGGCGACGCGACAGGGCTCGATTCGGCCCAGGCGCGCCATAACATGGGTATCTACACATATCACTCGCATAGAGGGCGACAAACCCGAGAAAGAGGCCATAATAGAGAGACATGTGGGAACATGTACAGAAACTCATGGCTGACTCCACCCGGCGCGTGTGAGCGCGCTCATACGTACCTGCTGCGCGCATCGACGGTGGCACGACGAACCATGTTGGCTCCCGTGGCGGACGGGACGGCAACGACCGTCTTGGAAAGCGTAGAGCGAATCATCCTGGAGGTAGTCTCAAAAAATGTGTTGAGCGAGCAGGGACGCAAGCTCAGCAGACACTGAAATGAAATCTGAAAAACGAGAACAGTTTTGATTCTGCTGGGCAGGGCGGGGGCGGGCAGCGAGGACGACGAGAGACCAGGTGGTGCCAGAATCAGCAACGGTCGGACGCGTTCGCATGAAAGAGCAGAGATTGAAGCAGAAGATCATAAATGTGTGGCATGAGGGTAATGCGACTCGGCCCCGCTCCCGTAGCTCCCGCGCTCCACCTCCTTGGGAGCGTTGGCAGCCGTCTCGCCGCGCCGGGAGGCAAGTCTGACGACGATGGGGCGGGATTCCGGGAAGGGCACCGCGCCGTGCATCGCGTCCACAGCGACGAGTGCCTGGTGGCGCGACGCGAAGGTGACAAAGCCGCATCGCGCGCTCGAGTTCCTCAGGACCGAGACGTTTTCGATGGGTCCAAACATGGCGAACAACGATGCCACGTCTTCCTCGTCTGCAGCGCGTGGCAGCTGGCCGACGAAGATCTTCCTGCTGTCGACATCTTCTACAGGTATCGACATCATTCCCGGCAGGGTCGAGAGCGAAGACTGCATGCTCTGCATCGGAGTCATTGGAAAGTAGGGGGCGGGCCCCATCTGTCCGACCGCCGGCACGAACTCGATGAACGGGCTCGGGCTGATGTACGCGGGCATGGAGTAGGCATGCGTCATCTGCTCGGGGCCAACAACGTAGCCGGTCGTCGGCGGCGACGACGACAAGTACGAGTGCATCAGCTCTTGGAGCGAGCCGGTTCGCGCGTGGTGGGCGTGGGCGTGGACGTGGAAGTTTCTTTCCCTGCTCTTGGCGTACTTGACAACCATCGGCTTCTTGCTTTTGGGGTCGAGGAACGTGTGGTCCTGGGCGGTGGCAATGGCGACATCGCAGGCGCGCCACGTCTCGAACTCGACAAAGGCGCACGCCGCTGGCTGGTAGCCGGTGGGCTTGACGTCGAGCAGCGAGATTTCGGTTATCGATCCAAACTGCGAGAAATATGCCCGGATGTCGGCCTCGGTGACGGTGGTCGGGAGCTGTCCAATGAAGAGGCGCTTGCTCGAGATGGAGACGGCGTCGCCGCGCGAGCGGCGCGCGTACTTGACGATCATCGAGTCGCTCGAGTCGGTGGCAAAGTGATCAAACGCCTGTTCGGCCTCGGTCCAGGTGTCAAACTTGACGATGGCACTCAGCGCGAGCTCCTCCAAGCCGGACGCGGGCGGCGACCCCCTGGTAACGAAGTAGGCGTCGTGGACGACACCGAACTTCGCGAAGATGGCATGCAGGTCCTCGACAGTGGTGCCCGGGGGGATGTTGGAGACGTAGAGCGAGGGCTCCGTTGAGACCGCCTGCGTGAGTAGAAAGAAAGAAAGAAAGCGTTTGGTCAAGTGAACGGTGGGTTCTCTCTCACTGAGAACTGAGTCGTCCACGGCTGCTGGCACGTGCCGGTCAGACGACGACCAGAGCTGCATACCTCCTTCCCTGTTTGCTTCGGTACGCCGATTGGCGTCGTTGGGCGTGGGCCAGCAGCAGCAGCAGCAGCAGCAGGGGCCTCCGGCGAGGCTTGATTGAATGTCGGATCGCAATTGACGGTCAAGTCCATGATCGGTGGATGCACGAGCGCCATCGTGTTGGGTCTCGAGAGATATAGTGCTAAAACTGCGGCATTGGCCGTGACCGTCTTTGGGGGAGAGCCAGAAAGTTTTAATTTTAATTTGACCGTGGCGCGGAACACGGTTAGGGGCGCGGCCCGCGGCCCTGGACATAGTGAGTTGGAAAATTTTTGACACCTACCTCGGCTCGCGTACCTCCAGCAGCCCCGTGCATATCTATCTACCTCCTTTCTCCAGGATATGGACGTCAGAGGACCGGGCGTGCAGCCCCGCACGAACTTCCCATGCAAACACACAGGTCCGCGGCCATGCACAACGAGAGAGTCGGGGCGTGCGAAGAGCGAGCGCACGTCGTCGGTCGAGGTCAATACCCGCCTCTACGCCAAGCGCCCGAACCGCGGCAAAGCCCTTCTGAACGGCAACCTGCGCGCCCCGGCCGACGACGAGCTCCTCGCGGGCATCGCGGATAAGTACAAGCCCGATCAAGAGATTCGGATGGTCCAGTGGTACCCGGGCCACATTGCCAAGGCCGAGGCTGCCCTCAAGGAGCAGCTCAAGTCCGTCGATATGGTTCTGGAGGTCCGAGACGGTCGCATCCCCATGTCGACCCGCCACCCGTCGATCCCAAAGTGGGTCGGGGGCAAGCCGCGCGTCATGATCCTCAACCGGCGCGATATGGTCTCGAACGAGGAGGCCGACGCGTGGGCAAAATTCTTCCGTGACCGTGGTCACGGCGTCGTGTGGACCAACGCAAACAAGGGCGACGGTGTCGCGTCGGTCGTCAAGCAGGCGCTGCGGGTCTCCGAGACGATGAACGAGAAGCGGATCGCCCGCGGCCTCAAGGCCAGGCCCGTTCGGGCCGTGGTCGTCGGCTTTCCGAACGTCGGGAAATCGGCACTGATCAATCGGTTGCTGGGTCGGCGCGTGGCAGACAGCGCGCCCCGGCCAGGCGTCACGCGGTCGCTCAAGTGGATGCGGATCGGGGGCGACCTCGACCTCCTAGACGCCCCGGGAATCATTCCCATGTCGTTCAAGAATCAGAACGCGGCGCAAAAGCTTGCCATGTGCAACGACATCGGCGAGGCGTCGTACGTCGCCTCCCTGGTGGCCGCGGCGCTCCTGTCGACGTTCGACCGACTCCCGAGGGGCAACGACATCCTCGACAACGTCGAGCGGCGGTACGGGATTCCGATCCAGGGTACGGAAGAGGACTACGTGATCGCGGTCGCGGATCGGAGCTTCAACAACGAGCCAGAGCGGGCAGGTCAGCGAATTCTGCGCGACTTTCGGGACCTTCAGTTTGGGAGGTGCTGTCTCGAGCTCCCAGAGGATTTCGAGAGTTTCAAGGAGTGCTAGGTGGCCGGCTGACCGACTGTCCGACTGACCGACAGGCCTTTCAAGGGACAACTCGTGACCGGGCCTGCGTCACGCAGTCGTCGTCGTCGTCGTGTAATCCAGTCCAGAAGAAGAATTCGAATCGAAATCGAGGGGAAACCGGACGAAAATGGACGTCGGATGCAACTGCTTTGGCGTGGCCACGGCCGCCAAAGTGCCCGTGAAGCGGTATAACCTGCTCGTGCCGGCCATCTTTCCGGTGACCGAGCCCAACCCCGACAGACCGCTCTCTGTCGGCGTGGAGAAGAACCTCAGCAGGCTGTCTGAGTACCTGGGCCGCAACGAGCACCGTATACCCAAGGCATCGCGGCGACTGGCGCGCACAATCCATGCCGACCTGAAGCGGAAGAGGATGGGATACGTCAAGGTGGGCGTGCAGGCGTTCCTGGTGCTGGTGCACGCGTGCGACAGCCGCTTTGCCAGGCTCTACGCGCAAGAGCTGCTGGTGCGATACCCCAAGCGGTCCGTGCGCTTCGAGGCGATGCACCGGGAGGTTGGGTGGATGAGCGGGATTCTGAGCGGGAGCGCGGGTGGAAGCCAGGGGGCCGGAGCAAACTCGCAGCACGAGACGAGCGTCGTGGGCGCGCTCCTGGCCAACAGGGATGTGCGAGCCCAACGGATGGGCATCGAGCTTTTGATGAGCATTCTGAAGATCCAAGACTCGGCCGAGTATATCGCCAGTCTCGACAATTTCGTGCCCATGCTGTGTCGGCTGGCCATCGACGAGTCGGAGGCGTCTTCGGGGGTGGGTGGCGTGTCTGCCGTCGCGCTGCAGTGCCTCTTGGAACACCTGCGTCTGTGCTCGCGGATCTCGTACGTGGCCAAGAATATGGACGTGGTCACGTCTGCCGTTATGGAGATTGTGGAGCGGGAGGGCGACGCGGCCATCGATGCCTACGAGGCGTCGAGAGACGCGCGTCCGTCGACGGCGTCGACGGACGATGCGAACGTCAGAGCCCTCAGCCTCGGCAGGATGTCCATCGGCTCGCGGATCGGTGCGTCGCCGCCGTGCGAAGCGGCGGTGCTGATCTTCAGGGAGATCGGGTCGGTGAGCCACGACTCCGTGGAGAGCAGGAACGTGGTAGAGTACTGGATCAAGTTCATGGACCGCGAACCGGCTAGGTGGTCGGGCGGCGCGGCCCTCCGCGTTGGCTTGGGCATCCTACGCGACTCGTGCACGATTGAGCACCAAAAGTGGGTCACGACGTGCGCGCTCGTGCGGCACCTGACGTCCCATTCGACAGAAGCCACGTTGAGTGCGTTGGTGCGGGTCGTCCTCTCACAAGCGGCCCTCCTGGGGCCGTCAGACAGGGCCGCGACGTTGCTCCTGGCCATCCGGACGCTCGGCGGCATGCTCGGGGATCAGGACGTGTCCTCGACGCCGGGCGCGTCGTCGGAGTTCGCCAAGACGGCGCGGGAGGCCGTCCAGGAAATCGCCGTCCTGACGGGCTGCCGCGCGCAGGTCGCCGCGGTCATCGAAGCCGCGCTGCTCCATCCGTCCAACGTGCTCGGCACGATCTCGCTCTGCGAGGCCGCCAGCGCGGTCTACCTGGACGTTCCCATCCAGGGGGGCGACAGCATCAAGGCAGACGCCGGGGGAGGCAACGTCGTCGCCGCATCGCCCACCCAGTCGTCGAAAACTGTGCGCTCCACGACGATGCGAGCGACGACGAGCACGCCTCACGCTGCGCTCCCAGCCGTCCCTGCCATCTCCGCCATCCCGACGGACGTTCTGAACGTCACCGAGACCATGGTGGCGGCCTTACAGGCGCTGTCGTACGAGCCGAGCGCGACGTCGACAGCCGTCGGCAGCCGTCCCCAGGACAAGCGCTTTGTCGTCCAGAGCGCCCTGGCCATCCTGCGACACACGCTCGAGGCGACGTCTCCGGGCGCACACACCAGCGCCCGCGCCGCCCTTGCCCTGATGAACTTCATGTGGTCCGTCGTCGGGGACCCCGACGCCACGCCTTCCATGCTCGTCGCCGTCCAGGGCCTGTTCCGCGCCTTCACCGAGACGGACATCGCCAAGAACCAGGGAGACGTGCTCGCCGTCTTGTTCCTCGCGAGCGTCAACCGAGAGCTCGCCCTCGTGTCCCCCAAGCCGTCCTCTGCGACTGTAGACGGGTTTTGCGACACCGCCGGGGTCTCGAGGGTCCAGGTCGTCGCTGTGGCGATCGTGGCCCGGGGCATGTGGGAATGCCTCGAAAAGAGCGACGTGCGCGGCGACTTTGAGGCGTTCAAGCCCGTCCTCGAAGGGGTCGAAGGGGTCGAAGGGGCAAGTGGGGCGGCTTTCCCGCTCGAGACGAACGGCATCGGCCTTGCGGTGGTCCGGGACGGCGTCGACGGCGGCGTGCCATGCCACTCGTTCTCGACCCACGCCGATACGACTGCCGGTGCGTTCGGTATCAAGGTCTCCCACGCGGACCCAGAGGCCGCGCTCCACGCGCTGGGCCTGTCGGCGTCGGCGCTGGGCCCGTCCGTCGGCCGAATCGGGTTCTTGCACGGCTCGGAGAACCACTCTCCCAGGAAGACGTCCATGAACATCGTCGCGGCGATCAGTCGGGTCGTCAGCCTCGACGTCGGTGGTGGAGGCCCGTTCGCTACGAACGAGGAAGGCAGGGACTCGTTGCAGCGCCCGCCGGCGCGGGCGGGTGGGGCCTCGGGACGAGGTGCCGGCGCGGGTGCGGGTGCCGGCGCGGGGTATGAGAGCGGGTTGGATGCGTTGATGGCGTTGAAAGTCAGGGTTGGGTGATCCTGTCGATGGTAGACAGCATGTTATTGTAAACGTCTGCCAGATCTGGCAAAACGCGTCTGGCACCTTCTAATTGAGGTGCAACGTGTCAAAGGTGCCTCGAGTCGAGAGAATCTTGGTGCCAGAATCGACCTCGCCCAAAACCAAAAACAGCATCGTTATATATATCATCCGTGATATCATCAGACACACGACCACAGACAGCGAGACCGCCAGTATGAACGACGAGGCGGATTTGACCCTTCGATCGAACGATTCGCTGTTCGTGCTGCCCCCACAGCGTCGTCGGGTACGTTTCTCCGGCCCCGGGCTCCGTAGCCGTGAACTCTATCGTTCGCGCAGCGCCCCGGCCCGCTCACTCGCGCCCGCTCGTTCGTTCACCTCAGTCAATGGAAGGCCAGCTGTTCGAGTCACACATTTTGGCGATCTCGGGCGCAAACGCCGTCAACAGCCCGTCCGTGCCTGCGCTCGGTCTGTTCAGTCAGCCCATCGATGGCCAGCCGCTCCCCTCGCTGAATCTCGACGCGTTGGGGGACATCGGACCACCGAACGATGAAGATTCGCTGGGTCTTCCGCTCGGTACGCTGGCCCCCGGGGCGAAATGGTACGTGACTGCTCTACATTGGTCGATATATGCCTCGTGTCGCGGGCGTTTCGTGGCGGGCGCGGCGACGGGACAGAGGCCGCCTCCCGCCATTTTTGAAATCCCTGACCTAGGACGCGTCCTAGGTCAGGAATTACGTCCGCCTCCCGTCCTGACTCCGCTCACCCGCTCGTTCCTCCCGCTTCGTCTCCAGGGACACATCGTACGCGCTCCCTAACGTCCTGATCCGCACGCCGCTCGACGCCGTGCACCAGCCGATGGTGCCGTGCACCCCGGGTCCAGCGCAGGCGAGCCAGCCGTGCGTGGAGACTGCCCTCGGACACCAGTTCAGCGGCTTCCCGATGAGCAACGACGGGCACATGTATGACAAGGCCGCACAGGCCTACCTTTTCGGCAGCAGTGACGAGGACGCCGTTTCCGGGGAGGTTCAGCTCAACCACGTGGCGGACCACGACCACCTGCACACACACGACCCCTTCCTGGAGGGATCCTCGCCGTCGATGATCCACTCGGCGTCGAAGACGGCCAAGAAGTCCAAGAAGAAGAAGAAGGCGGTCCAGAACAAGAAGGCCAGGACCGCCCAGCGGGTGGAGAAAAGGGCCGCACTGGAGGCGCTGGCGGCAGAGGGCATCCAGGCTGCCGGCGGTGCCGACCGTAAAACGGCCAAGAAATTGGAAGTGACCGGCGATATGCCGTCAAAGGCCTTTGCGGAAGAGGCCAAGACGCCGCAGTCGACGAAGGCGACAGCAAAGGCCTTTGACGGCAAGGCGACGAGGGTCACCAAGACGACCAAGGTGACCAAGGTGACCAAGTCCTCGGCCAGGAAGAAGTCGGTGTCCATCATGGATCTCGACGAGCTGTCCTCCCAGGACCTCAAGACGCCGGTGGCCTCGCAGCAGTCGACGGGCAGCCAGTCGCACAAGTCCTCGGCCAAGAAGTCCTCAGCCAAGAAGAGGACCCTTGCGGGCAGGCCAGTCAACACGCCGATCGTCAAGAAGATCAAGAATGCCGAGGCCAAGACTAAGGGCAGCCGCCGGCCCCACGCGCCCTGGGTCTTGGACACCGTCAGGAACCCGCGGACAGGCAAGGATCTGGCGCCGGGCCAGGTGCCGCCGGCCGAGTGGTGCACACAATGCAGCGTCACGACCACACCGGTGTGGAGGGCCGGTCCATTCGGCCACAAGACGCTGTGCAACGCGTGTGGTGTCAGGTGGATGAAGCAGCTCCCGAAAAGGTCGTAGCCGTAGTAGGCGAGTAGCGTTCGTAGCAGGTGAGGTTTCGGAGACGAAATCTGGTATTTATTTATGATGATCAACGCTTTTCGGCGCGTCTTGAGAGAAGTGACGCGGTTTTGATCTGGCGGGACCGGGAGCGCGTGGCAGCGTCGCTTCCGGCCGGCCACCCGAACAACGAGACAATAACATCCATCCATCAATCCATCTATCCAACATGACGAACTGATGACTTTTATCCCTTGTACATTTGATATTTGAAGCCAAAGAATCGAAACAGATGAAAGGTAGGATCAAAACAGGTAGGGCACGAGGGCACGCCGACCGAGTCGCTCGTACGACGAAAAGTGCGCCAGGTACCACTGGTGCGTCATCCGCGCCCCAAGCGACAGGTTGACCACCACCCAGACGAACGGATACCACGGGGAGGCAACGTTCTGGCGGCCCGCCGCGCCCATCGTCGCGCCCATCACGGCCAGACCGAGGTAGATGACCACCTCGCCAAAGTAGTGCGGGCACGACACGAGCGAAAACAGACCACCCCGCGGGATCACGTACGCTTCGGCACGCTTCGTTTTCTTGCTTCCGAGGTTGGCCAGCAGGTAGTGTGCGTGCCACTGGACGAGGCTTCCCGCTGCGAAAACGGCGAGGCCGACGTACGTAAACGCCGTCGGCACCACCGCATCGCTGCTCGCGACGTACGCGCAATAGTACGTCAGTGGGACAATGATATAGTACGACATGCCAAACGCGTACGCCATGGCATGCATCGTCGCCCTCTTCGGATACCGCATCACCCAGACCGTCTCGACGAGCCGCCGCACGAGGTGCACCTGGAATGACCACAGCAGCATCTCGGCCGGAGAGAGACATGGCACGGCCGCATGGGGTTCCGCATCTCGCGAGACGACAGCGAGCACCAAGGCGTTTGACAGGCACCCGACAACGTAAAAGTGGGCAAACCACTTTTGCGGCACAAACACGTCGCTCAGGGGCCCCAGCGCCCTCTCCGGATAGCCTTCCGTCAGCTTGCCTCGGCACGCGGACACAATGACGGCGTTCCGGAACCAGTCAATGCCCCCCCAGGACGGCAACAGGGCCACCGAGGCTGCCGCGATGGCGAGCAGCCAGTAGGTCTGAACGGCCGGAAGGACGAGCCCGACGTTCTGCTCGAGCAGGGCGTCCAGGACGGCCAGCGCGTCGTCGATCGCACGCGCGGGAGCGGGCACCGGCATTTCGGTCGAGGTGATAGCGCTTACTCTCTCTCTCTCTCTCTCTGAGGCCCGGTGGGCGAGCGAGCGAGGGTCCTCACGAATGTCGGCCCCCGATCGGGGAACTCGCGAGTTGAAACAAGTTTTTGCGGGTCTACGGACGTCGTGAGTTCCCACCTCCGGAACGACTTGCGGCTGATGGAATAGACAGAATAGACAGAATATCACCGCATTGCAACCACGGCGAGTTGACGAGCTGACGACGTGGACCGTGGCAGCGAATCGCACCGACGACGAAAGCTTACGCCGTGCACGGCTCCTCACGTGAGGAAAAGGACCACTGCTCTATGTCGACCGGCGACACGACCCCGCTCCTCGGGTCATCGCCCGACCAGCACGATGCCGAGTTTATGTACCAGCCTCCGCCGGGCGTCACGTTCGGTCCGTCCGCGGGCGCGGGCTCGAGCTCGAGAGCGCTGCACCCGCACCCCTTGCAGCGGGTGGCCTCGGAGAGCAACATGGGCATCGCGCGTCTGAAGCGCTCCCTGAAGCGGAAAGGGGGCGGTTTTGGGGCGCCGCGGGCGCGTCGACTGACGTGGCTGTGCATCAACGCCCAGGGGGAAAAATCCTTCATGCACGCCGACAAGCGGGCACTGATCTCCAAGTGTCAGTTATCTATTCCGATTCGAGACATGCGACTGCTCGACCACAATTTGGCCATCGGTATGTGCTTGTTCAGAACTAAGGGGAGCGAGAGGAGCTCGCTTCGTCACTGACCACCCGCACTCGCCACCCGCGCTCCCTCTCACGATCCCTCTCACGCCAGGCGATTCCATCATTCTCGTCCGAGAGAACGCCATCATTGCGTCTCTGGAGCACGTGCGGCTGATTATCATGCACGACAAGGTGCTCATTCCACGAGAGGGACTCGAGCAGAGCGAACTGACCGGACGGTTTGTGGACGTCCTGGACGAGGCCATCCAGGAGTGGTTCGAGCAGAAGGCCCGCTTTGAAGAGCGGCTATTGCGGCAGACGATGGTCGGGGGGACCGACACCCCGAGCCCGGAGGAAGCCGGTGCTGCGTACGAGCGGTATGACGAGTCCTCGTCCATGGACGACGTGGAGCAGGAAATGGAGCCGCTGCCGTTCGAGCTCGTGGTGCTGGAGGCGGCGCTCAAGGAGGTCATCAACAGCATTTCGATCAAGGTGGCGGATATAGAACAGGTGACGATGCCCGCGATGGACGCGCTGATGAAGCGCGTGACGCCCAGCAACCTGGAGTGCGTGCGCAAGGTCAAGACGCGGCTGCAGCGCATCACGGGGCGGTGCGAGGCGATCAGGGACGAGCTGGAGCGGTTCCTTCAGGACGACGAGGACATGGACCGGATGTGTCTTACGAGAAAGAAGGAGATCGAGGAGGAGTATATGATGGCCAAGCGGGAGTCGATGTCCTTCCACTCGTTGTCGGGGACGAACGTGTCTGACGAGGTGGAGATGACGCAGGCAAACAACCCGAGCCAAGCCAACCAGCGCAACATGGGCGCGCCGGTGGCGACGAGTATGACGCACCGTCGCGGGTTTTTGACCCGGCAGATGATGAGCATCAACGCGCAGATGTCGTCGCCGGGACTGCCCGGGAGCAAGTTGATCGGCAACCCGCCGGGCGCCGTGCCAGACGACCGGGACCGGGACCGGGAAGACCCAGACGCGGACGCCGACGCGCATCTCGAGGTCGAAAACCTGCTCGAGTCGTACTTCATGCAGGTGGACTCGATGCATGACAAGCTGGTGGCCCTCGGTGCGTACATCGAGGACAGCGAGGAGTTCACCCAGATCGAGCTGGACTCGTCGCGAAATCGGCTCATCCGGTTCGAAGTCGTCCTCACGGTCGCCACATTTGCCATCATGCCGTTCAACATTGTCTCTGGCATGCTCGGTGAGAACCTCAAGTTGCCCGACCAGCTCCTCGGCCAGACTGAACGCTTCGTGTACGTCAACGTCGTGTCGGCCACCGTCTCGTGCTTCATCTTTGCCGCGATTTTGTGGTACATGAGGAAATTAAAGATCTAGCATTGATGTAAAACCTCTATCGTGGCGCGCTCTTGATTGCCGACAGCCCCGTGACGCCGCGCCCCGCCACCAGCGCGTTCACCTCGTACGTTCCCTCATACGAGTGGTATGCCTCGCAGTCACAGAACGCCTTGGCGACCAAAAAGTCGCTGACGATCCCGTTCCCGCCCAGCAATTCCCGCCCGAGGCTCACCACCTCCCGCCCGCGCAGCGTCGTCCACGCCTTCACTTGACTCGCCTGCTCGTGCGTCACCTCCCCGGCCTCGGCGAGCTTGGTCACCCGCCACGCCATCAACCACATGGCCGTGGCCGTCGAGAGCATGCGGACCAGTTTTTCCTGGACCAATTGATACGATCCAAGCGGTGCCCCGAACTGCCGCCGTTCGAGCACGTACCGTTTCGCGGCATCGTAGCACCCGAACGCCAAGCCCACCGGCTGCCACGCGACCATGATTCGGGACATCATCAGCACCTTGTTGGTGTCCCTGAACGACGTCACGTCCAACCGGTCCGCGTCCGGAACGAACGCATCCGTCAGCTCGATGTCTGCGTTCTGCACGCACCGCAGCGCCACCTTGTTCTCGATCTTCGACGTCCGCATCCCGGGGTTCTCTTTCCGCACGATGAACCCGTTGATCTCGCCATCGACACTGCTCCGCGCCCAGACAATGACGACGTCTGCGAACGTTGCGTTCCCGATCCACCGTTTCCTTCCGTTGAGTCGCCAGCCGTTTGGAACCCTCGTCGCAAATGTGGTTAGCGAGCTCGCGTCCTGGAGAACGAGCGAAGCGCGTAGCGCGAGTGAGCGTTGAGTCTGGGCGTGCGAAGAGCGAGCACACGTCGGTCGAGTTCAATACCCACCGAACCATTGCTCGGCTCGGTCAACGCCCACGCCCCGACTTTATCAAAATTCGCCATACGCGGCAGCCACTCCCGCTTCTGGGCCTCAGTACCCAGCATACCGATCGTCAGCGCCGCGAGAAACGAGTGCACGAGGTAGAACGTCGACATGCTCCCGTCCACCCGTGCCAGCTCCACGACCGCGACCCCGCACGACATCATCGACATGTTCTGACAACCATACGCCTTGGATAGAGTCCCGCCGCCGATGTCCAGCTCGGCAAACTTCGGGACCAGCTCGAACGGAAACTCGGCTCGCTCCCAGTACGCGCAGATGACCGGGGCCACATGCGTCTCGGCAAAGGCGCGCGTCCGACGGATCACGTCGCGCTCTTCGCTCGAACACAGGGACTCCAAGTCGAGACCGTCGGCGCTGACAGCCGCAGGCGGCAGACTGGAACTGATCGGGGTGGCGCAGTGGAACGGGTCCTCGGACTGAAACGAACGGGAACCTAGATGATTGGCGACCACCCCCGCACGTCTTCGGGCGTGTCTGTGCGCTATGCTGTCTTCATAGGCATGACGACGCGCTGGCACGTCGTCGTCTGTTTTGCGCGACTCAGAACCCATTCCTCGTGTTTTCCTTTTCGCGAAAACCGAATCACACCTCTCGAAATACAGCATAGCGGGAGCGCGCGCACGTACATACATACATACCTGCATACCTCGCAACGATGGCCAAAGCGAGCCTACCAACCCTCCTGCAGACCTGCCTGTCCTGCCTGCTGAAGGGCACCCTACCGCCATCACCCGTCATCAAGGCCGTGGTCAGCCAGGTTCTGGGCCTCGGCATCGTCCTGGGCTCGTTCCTCGTCAAGCTCCCACAGATCCTCAAGCTCATCGCTGCGTCCTCCGCGGCCGGCTTGCAGCCTGCGTCCTTCGAGATTGAAACGTTCTGTGCGCTGGTCGCTGCCACCTACGGCTTTTCCAACGGGCTCTCCTTCAGCGCCTTCGGCGAAGCGGTCGGCCTCGCGCTGCAAAACGTGATCCTCCTGGCGCTCATCTACAAATACCAGAAGCGGTCAGCGGCACGAGTCGCCGTCGTGGCGAGCGCGCTGGGCAGCTGGGTGCTCCTGGCCAATTCGTCCTACCTGACGGCGGCCGTGCTGGACAGGCTGGTCGACGCCAACTCGTTGGTCCTGTTGGTGTCCCGCATCCCTCAAATCGTGTCGAATCACAGCCAGAAGAGCACCGGCCAGCTGAGCTTCCTGACGTATTTCTTGAACTTTGCGGGGACCATCGCTCGGGTGTTCACGACGCTCCAGGAGCCCAACGCGACGAGCGCCATGATGCGCGGCGTGCTCATGAGTATGACCATGAACGGGTTGATCGTCGGCCAGATTGTCGTTTACGGCGGCGGAAGCGACACGAAGAACAAGAGGAAGGCCGCCAAGAAGAACGCATGATCGATGGTCGATGACGACGGCGGCGGCTTGTCTTGTAACACGAACAATACAGTACGAACGTTACGAACAGCAGCTGCTCCCACCCCCGCCGGCCACGCTCGTCCCCTGCCCGACCCGCACGCTCCCGGCCCCACCGGCCACCTTGACCCCCTCCTTCGCCATCCGCTCCTTGATCTCCCCGGCCATCCTCATAAACGCCTCTTCCACGTTTGTAGAATTCTTCGCACTCGTCTCGATATACTGCACCCCGATCTCCTCCGCGAACGCCTGCGCCGTCGCCTTGTCCACCACGCGTTTGTCCTCCAAGTCGCTCTTGTTCCCCACCAGCAGCTTGTTCACGTGCTCGTTCGCGTATCTGTCAATCTCATTCAGCCACTGCTTGACATTATTGAACGACTCTTGATCCGTCACGTCGAACGTCACGATGATCCCGTGTGCACCCCTGTAGTAGGACGACGTGATCGTCCGGAAGCGCTCCTGACCCGCCGTGTCCCAGATCTGCAGCTTGATCACCTTCGAGTCCAGATCCACCGTACGGATCTTAAAGTCCACGCCGATCGTCGAGATGTAGCTCTCCGTGTACGTGTCGTCCGCGAACCGCAGCAACAAGCACGACTTGCCCACCCCGGAATCGCCGATGAGCAGCAGCTGTATGGTGGCGCGTTGGGTCCGAGTGAGTCGTCGTGCGTGGCGCGTGGGACCGAGGTCCGACCGCGGTTTACGAGATGCATTTGTCGGAGGGTCTCGGACGCGCGTGCCCGTCTACCGGTCGCCGCGACCGGTAGACGAGCGAACGGGAAACGTGTTCGGTCTAACGATCCGAGAATTCGTGGAGAATCCGCCGGTTTCTCTCCGCCGTTCCGCGCGCCCGGACCACCATGCTGTCGCTTGAAGTACCCGTACCTTGAAGAGATAGTCGTACTCTGGATTCGACATCCTGAACGCGTTTTATTCGTCTGTTCAGCGCGAGAAGGGCTCAACGAAACTAAAGTTGTTTCTCGGCTGCAGTGCGCCAACAACGTCTGTCGGGCTGTTGGCACGGGTGTACGTGTGTCTTGTCGTAGAGATATGTCCAAGGCCTTGCAGTCATGAGCAACCAGCAGAAGGCCAGTGCGTATGGTGGTCATCCGATCCACTCGGACAGCCGATCGGCGTCGATGGTCGGCGGGCCTGGGTCGCGTCCGGGGCCCCCGGGGCAGCCTCAGCGGTTTGTGCCGTCTGGAGCACCCGGGATCGGGCGGGGCATGGCTCCTGGTGGCGTCGGGGGCGCCGGGATGCCGCCGGGCGGGCCCGGGGTGGGCCCGGGGGTCAGGCCACCGATGGGTGTGCCTCCTGGGCAGTCGATGCAGCCCAACCCGCAGTACCAGCAACAACCACAGCAGCAGCAGCAGCAGCAATTCCGGCCGATGGGTGGGGGTGGGATGGCTCCGCCGCCGATGGCGTTTGGAGGGCCGAGGCCGCCTGCGATGATGGGCGGCGGTGCGCCTGGGGCGCACCACCAGGGACAACACCACCACCACCACCACCACCAACAACAACATTACCACCAACAGCAGCAGCAAAACCATCCGCCTGGGACTGGGATGGCGATGGGCGGCGGTCCAGCTCGCCCCCCGCCCCCGCCTCACAGCGCGACGGGTACCGCTGCGGCCCTCCGGCCGCCCCCGTTTGCAATCACCTCTCCGTCTAAGGCGCCGTCGGCGATGAGCAGGCAGTCGAGCTCGGGGAACAATATCGACCCGTCGCAGATGCCGCGGCCCTCGTCGAGGCAGCTGCCGACGCAGGTGTTTGAGACTCGGCCGAGCGGGACGCACGCGGTGCCTCCTGCCACGGACGTATCGCTGGCTGTGCGCGATACTGGAGACGCGGGGCCTCGGCATATGCGGTGTAGCGTCAACTCGATGCCGCAGGGTCACGACATGGTCAAGTCGTCGTCGATTCCGCTGGTGCTGGGTATCCAGCCCTTTGCCGTGCAGGCCAAGGGAGACTCGGCGATCCCGTTAATTGATACGCGCGGGAGCGAGCTGGTGCGGTGTGGGAAATGCAATGCGTACGTATGTCCGGGGATGACGTTCCGGGGCGGGACGATGACGTGTTGCTTCTGCGGTGGCAGCACGGCCGTCAACACGATGGCGCACGGCGACGCGCCGAGCGTGTTCGGGACTGTGGAGTATATCGTCGACGGCAAGTACCAGGTGCGCGAGCCGATGGCGCCGACGTACATGTTTTTGATCGACTGTACGGCAGAGGCCGTCGCGAGCGGGATGACGTCCACGGTGTGCTCGAGCGTGCGGGCGATGCTTGGGTCCCTGATGGGCGTGACAGGTGGAGGCGAGCGGCGCACACGCGTCGGACTTATTACCTTCACGGGATCCGTGCAGTTTTACGAGATGGGGGGCGAGCGGATGGCGGGCGGGGGCGGGGGCGCCGCTGGGGACAAACATCCGGCGGCCAAGATGCTCGTCATGGGCGACGTGGAGGACCCGTTCTGTCCATTGGCGGGTGGTGCGTTTGTGACGCTGGCGTCACAGGCGGACGTGGCCGCCGTCGGGGCGCTCCTGGATCGGGTCCCGGAGATCTTTGCAGTTGGCCCGGCGGCCAACGGGAAGGACCCGACGACGGCGAGCGCCGCAGGCAACGCCGTCCATAGCAACGTGCCCGTGACCTCGGGGGAGAGTGCGGGAAGCGCGGCGGTCAAGGCGGGCGTTGAGACGTTGAAGGCCGTCGGAGGCGGCCGACTGCTGACGTTCCTGCACAGCCTGCCGCACAAAGGCGCGCTGGCCCTCAAGCCGCGGGAGTCGGGCAAGCCGCCCTCGGACCGGGATCCGCTCGATATCATGTCTCCACAGGGATCCATGGGAAAGCTGTTTACACAGCTGGCAAGGGACGCTGCGCAGAGCCAGGTGTGCATCGACGTCTTCGCCTTGACCAAGTCGTACGTGGACCTGGCGACCATCAGCATCCTGTCGTCGTCCACGGGGGGCAGCCTCTACCGGTACTCGCCGTTCTCGTGCTCGGCGGATACCGCGAGGTTCTTCGACGACCTGCGGTGGAACCTGACTCGCCCGGGAGGCCTCGAGGCCGTCGGCAAGCTGCGGGTCTCGGCGGGGCTGTCGGTCGACGAGGTGATCGGGTCCTTCTCCAAAGCCGGACAGAACGACCTCGTCTTCCCGACGATCAACAGCGACTCGACCATTTTCGCCAAGCTGCTGCACGACGAGCGCTTGCGCGAGGGGTCGAATGCGTACTTCCAGTTTGCCACGCTGTACTCGACGACCGCGGGCCAGCGGCGTGTCCGGGTCCACAGCATGGCGCTCCCAGTGACCCGCTCGCTGGGTTCGGTGTTCCGAGGCGCGGATCTGGAAGTTTACATGGGATACCTGGCGCGCCAGGCCGCGGCTGCCATGCCCGGCAAGACCCTCGTCCACGTGCGGGACTTGATCGGCAAGGCGGCCACGGGCACCCTGGTTGCCTACAGGAAGCACTGCGCGAGCTCTTCGTCGTCTTCGGGTCAGCTCATTCTCCCCGAGTCGCTCAAGCTGGTTCCCCTCTTCTGCCTCGGGCTCAGCAAGCTGCCCTGCTTCCGGACGGACGCCAGGGCCGACAGCAGGGCGGTCTGGCTGTCGCGCATTGCCTCGCTTCCGCTGGACCGTCTGCTCCCGGCGGTCCACCCGAGGCTCTTTCGAGTCAGTTTGGACATCGTTCCGAACAACAGCAGCAATGGCAACGGAAGCGGCGTGGAGCAGACGCCCGTCCCTGAGAGCCTGCCGCTGTCCGCGGAGCACCTCGAGTCGGACGGCGTCTACATCCTGGAAAACGGATACGACATCTTCCTGTATTTCGCACGAGAAGCGCCGACACACGCGGTCGAGCAGCTGCTCGGCACCCCGTCGCTCCACTCGATAGACCCGTCGACGTTTGCCGACCTCCCCCAGCAGGAGAACCCGCTCTCCAAGCAGACGCGCGAGGTCATCGCGCAGCTCCGACGACAGCGGAGAAGCTACATGCACATGCGTCTGGTGGTCAAAGGCCACCCGCACGAGACGCTGTTCCACTCGGCCTTGGTCGAGGACCGGCACGTGCTCTCGGGGATGAGTTATGTCGAGTATCTGTGCTACCTGCATCGCCAGATCCAGAACATTCTCACGTAGGCCGACGAGCGATTCCTTACCTGTAAAAACATGGCCGCGTTCGTTCGTCCGTTCCCGTCATCATGGACCGCCATCGCCGCCCACCTCGCCGCCCTGGACGTCGTCGTTGTTCATCATGACCTGCAGCTGCGTTATCAGCTGCGGCATCACCAGGCTGGGATCAAACCCGAGCATTTCTGCCACCACCGGCGCGACGCTCAAATCGACCGATCCGGCAGAGAAAAAGACAGCCTTCCTGAACTCGAGTGACGTCGTGCGCATCACGCTCCGTCCCACCATCTCCATCTCGGCCGACCCTGCCGGGATCGGGAACGACTGGATCGCGTGAAGAATCTTGGACAGAGACCTCGAGATCAGACGCTCGTCCTGGGCGCGGAACGCCGCTTCGGCGTCGATCAGCGCGTTCCGGCACGTGGAGGCGATCTCCGCGTGCACAATGGTGATGGCGCGATCCTCCGGCACGCCCAGGTCAGTCGCCAGCCCGCTCACGAACCTCGACGGCTCGTACCCGCCAAGAGAGCTTTTTGGATGCTCAAGCGAGTGCTTGACGGCCATGCGCAGCATGGAATCGCGGCCGGACTGCGTCGACGCCGTCACCGTCAGGCCGCCCCCATTGTTGCAAGTCTGCCTCAGGTCCACCAGGCTCCGCAGCGAATAGTCCTGCCCGAGCTCCACCTTCTCGTTCTGCAATTTTCGCACAAGACTGTCAGCTTGCTTTTGCAAGTCCTCGCGCCGGTCCTTGCTGACGTATTTGACAGGCTGGGGCGGCGCGAACCACACCGGCTTTGCGTTCTTCGCGCCCTTCCCGCCGGTCCCGCTCGCCGCGTTCCCGTCGTCATCCGCACCCTCCTCGTCGGACCCCGACAAATATCCGGGCACCGTTCGTTTCTTCTGCGCTTCCTCCTCGCCCGGTAGGTCGTCCCACAACGGACGCGGCGTCGCCGCCTTTTTCGTACCCTCGATGAACACCATTCGCCCACCCAGCGACCTGTCCCGCACCCACCGTCCCGCCGCTCCCACCTGCCGCCCACCCGTCAACCACGAAAACGACCACCCGAACTTGTTCTTCAGGTACACGAACACCGCCAAGCCTGCCAGTCCCCACAGGATTCCCATCCCCGCCGGCAACGGCGAGTCCCGCTGCCGGATCGACCCGTACACGGCAGAAGGCATCGGCCGTCCACGCGCCGACACCGAAAACTTTGGCGCTGGACCACTCGAGGCCGGCGACGTCGTCTTCAACGCCTGTTTGATCGACTCGACCGACTGCAGCAGCACATCGTCCTTGATCTTGGCCTCGTGGAGCGCCCGCTCGAGCTCCTCCTTCTCGGCTCGCGCCTTCTTTGCCCGCTTGTGCTCGTTCTTGCGCTTCTTCCTCTGGTCGTTCTTCAGCATCAGCCTGTCGAGCGCGCTCTCCGTCTGCAACCGGCGGTTGTGCCGCCGGAAGTCTGCGGCTGACGACTCGAGCGTCGGGTTGGCGGCCAGCACGGATGCCGCGACGAGCAGAGCCGTCTTCGCGGCCGACGACGACAAAGGGCGTCTCTCGTTTGCGTGGCTGTCTGTCGTCGTCGCTGCGGGGGGTGGCGACGGCGACCCCCCGTGTTGGGTCGCCCTCGGCAGCACGACGACGGCTCGCCGCGGTGGCGCGCGAGCGGCAGGTCCTCGTGCGGATATCCTGCTACTACGTGTCTCCATCATCGCCTGCGCAGATGGGGGACTGTTCGAGACGCGAATTCAATTTGGAGTTGGCGTCCAGAAATTTCATTTTCTCATTTTCTCCTACCACTACGCGACGACGATGCTGGCCACGACGACCGTGAACGCGCGATTCGCCTCGAGGGCGCCGCGATCGCGCGGGGAGGCCCGCGCTCGCAGCGGGGTGCGGGTGGACGCCCTGTTCAACTTCAACAAGACCGAGGACAGGGAGACGACGACGAAGAAGAAGCAGGCAAAGCCCACCTCGCCCATCAACCCGGCCGCGAGCGCGTTGATCGACGACGAGCTGAAGAACATGATGGGCGGGTTCATCTGGGACGGGTCGATGCAGCGCTGGGTGCGTGCCAAGAAGCGGGAGGTGGACCCGGCGCAGCTGACGGTCGTCCCCAAGTCGGGCCTGCCGTACACTGTGTGGCCCGTGATGTACACGTATCTGACGCAGAAGGGTATGAAGAGTTGCAACATCGACCAAGCGTACGCCGAGTCGAAGAAGAAGAACGTGGTGCTGCTGGACGTCCGCCTGGCCGTGGACTATGCGAAGCAGCATGCCGAGGGTGCCGTGAACGTGCCGTTGTTCAGGATTACGGCCGGGGACGAGAAGTGGGATAAGATCAAGCGGGCTGTGATGGCGGGGTTGTTCATGAAGGCGACGGAGCGGGATCCGGAGTTTGTTGAGAACGTGCGGAAGCTCGTGCCGAACAAAAACACCAAGGTGATCGTCATGTGCAGCATCGGCGGCACGCTGGAAACGGTCGTGAAGGTGGCCAGTACGGGTAAGGTGAATAAGAACGACCTGGATCGCACGTACGGACGGGAGAGCAGGTCGCTCAAGGCTATCTACGAGCTCAAGCGGGCCGGGTATAAGAACGTCGTGCACATGGAGGGCGGCCTCAGCGATTGGAGGTATAACGGCCTCCCGCTCGAGCCCTGATGGAATCATGATTGATCAATCAATGGAATGAATATGTCTCTTTTGTGTTACCGATCGCCACCCGCTCGTCGAGTCAGTCTTCTCTCTCGGCGACGAGCGAAGCCGCGTTCAGCATCGCGTAGACCGCCGCCATCGAGTCGACAAACTCCCGAACGAGCGCCTCGTTCTTCGAGCGACTGTTCTTTTTGTCAGCGGTGCCGCTGCTCCATCCATAGGTTTTTCTAACCAACGCCTCTGCTCTGTTCCTCGCCTTGGCCACCTCGCCCTGGAGACGACCCTGCAGCACTTCGGGCGCGAGCACGCGGCTGATATCGTCTCGTCGGGCGCTTCGTTCCCGGAACGCTTCCTCCTTCTGGGCCAACTCGGCGCTCAGCACCGCCAGCTGCCGCTCCAACCCCGTCACCTGGTCGGAACGCTCTTCGTTCGCCTCCTCCACGCGCTGCACCGCGCCACGCGCCTCTCCCAGCCACGACATGCCGGCGGAAGACGACTCGAAGCACGCCGCGACGACACTTTCCGTGATGTTGGACGAGCTCAGGTCGGCACCGCCGTGGATCCGGGCGGCAAACGTCGCCACGTCGGCGCGTTTGATCGTCGGGGGCCTTGGTAATTTCTTCTCCCGGTCCTTTTTCTCCAGCTTTGCCTTCTCTCGAGTCTTCTTGGGGCTCTCCATGCACCCGAGACTCCGCCAAACCCGGGACACGACCGCCATGAGGCGAAGTGACCGGGCACGCTCCGGCGAGAACAACAGACCGCAGTCGTGCAGCTCTTGCATCGAGATCCGCGCCGATGCGATATGAACCGTCGTCGACACGGCAGAGATCTTCCCGGCCGCGCTCGCGCACACCAGCAGCGAGATGCAACCCGCGAGGCCGGACGTCGACGTCGACTGCACGTCTGCCGTTTTCGACAGCACCACGTCCATCAGGAGCTCGCTTGGACTCGGGACGACGAACGGCACGTCGACGACGTGCATGTTGTCCTGGTCCTCGCGCGGTGTGGTGGAGACGTTGCTGAAGTGCGAGCGCAGCTGATCGAGGTTGTACTCGAGCTGTTCCGCGTCTTCGTTTTCCACGTTGATCGACTGAAACGCACGAGCCTCGTCCATGGCTCCGCCAAACAACAATGGCGAGAATCCGCCGATGGCGGGCTCCTCGTCCATGGCCGTCGGGGAGAATTTTTGTGTTGCGGTTTGTATCGTGGTCCTCCTCCTCCTCCCCCCAACCACCCCCCCCACACACACACCTACGCTTCCTTCACCTCCTGCTGCTGCTTCTTGATCTCGATGAGTCGCTCGCCGTGCCTCCAGTTGACGCACTCGTAGAGGACAAAGGCCGAGACCACCGTCACGAGCGTCCACACGGGCACGGCGACTGCCCAGTACTTGGAGGGGTACCAGGTGATCCCGTGCAGGTGGAGCAGGGCGTCTGGCGTACACGCCCACACGAGATACATGCAGTACAGGACCGACGACGTGATCCAGCCGAGAAACCCGTAGGTCTCGATGGCTGGAGAACTCGTTCCCGTCGGGGCCGGCCGTTTCGTCTCGTTCGCCGTGGCCATATGCGGCGACGATTGCCCGATCGCTGTCTCTCTCAGAGACTCAGAGGCACGGTGCCCATCGAGATATACCGCATGGCCTCTCTGGATTCATTTCCCAACTGTGACGACTTTTTTTCGTTCAAACGATCGTTTGCACTTCGCGAAGTGCATGGAAAAATGGACTCCGGAGTCCCGGATGGATCCATCCGGGACGACGGTGATACGTCTGTGGACGCCTTCATGGCTCGAATCGGCGCAAACATACACGCGCAGTCCTCCTCCTCGTCGCCAAACCCGAACACATTTCGCCTGGACGGACTCGGTGGCCTCGTCTCTCTCCTCCCAGCACCAACAACGGCAGACGCCGTCACGTGGACAGTCGCCCTGGTTCTCCGATACTGCGAGGACGTGCATGCACCAGACACGGCCGACGTGTTCGGTAGCGCCGTCGTCGGCTTTGAAAAGCTGTTGGCCGCCTCGCCGAGACTCCTGGACTTCCCGTTTGAGCGGCAGCTCGTCGATTTCAACGCGGTCGGCTGGGCGTGTTGGGTGGCGTGGTGCATGAGAACGCGGAATGGAGCCGCTGCGAACCGTGTGCTGAAGTCGTTGCTGCGCGAAGCGAGGGCCATCTCGCCGGCAATCAAGGCGATTGTCCTGGCCCACGTCGTCCCGGGCGATGCAGCGGCGCTGGGGTTTGAGCTCGCGGTGATGGTGTTTCTAGACGGGGCCCTGCAACTCTTCGACGGGGAGCGTGACGTCGCGTCGTATCAGACGACGTATTACACGAGGCTGGTCGCGCAACAGTGCATCCGGGCGGTGGGCGGGCTGGTCGTCGACGCCAGGGACCAGCTATCGGCGTTGACGCTCCTCGGCGATCGGTTCCGAACCATGAACCATCGCTCGGATCTCGACGAGTTTGTCCTGGCTGCCGCCGCTGCCCTGACGAGGGACGGCACGCGGCTCCACAGCCCGGCGAGTGCGACGGAAGTCGTCCGGCTGCTCTCTGTCTCCACGCGGCGGTCCAGTTCGCCGTTCAGAACGCTGATGATGTCGCTCATGAGTGTATACGTGGGCATGCCGGCGTACGCCGACGTTTTGCTGGACGGCGTCCGGGGCGACGGCGATGCGACGTATTGTTTGGCCCTCGCGGTGTTGTTGCCGGCGGTTCACGACCTCTCCGCGTCAACCCTCTCGATGAAGCTCGCGCCGCGGTGCCTCGAACTCCTCCGGAAAGAGGGACGGAGAGAATACAGGGGCAGCGGGAACCTTCCGCTTCTCTCGGACGTGTTCACGGCAATGTTCGCCTCGACCTCCTCCCTTTCCGACGACCAAGTCGCAGCGATCGGCGCGAAGTTCGTCGATTCCTACCCCCCGAACGTTCCGACCATTTCCCTGGGCGTTTCGGCGTTGTGCAGTCGCCTCGGCGGTGCTGCCCTCGCGTCTGTCCTCGACCGCCTCGTCGACCGGGCGTCGTCTCCCAGCGAGGATGGCAATGCGTCGTTCCGAGCGTTAACGACCTCTCTGGGCACTGTCCGACTCGAAGACGTGCCTCTGGTCTGCGAGCGGGTGGCTCGTGCCGGTCGTGGCGGCAGGTGCGAGCGGCTCGGCCTGATCAAACAATTCGTGGCTGCACTCACGGACACGACAAGAAAAGAGTACTTGGTCGCCTGGTTCAGCGATTTGGTTTAACGAACGCCACCGACGCATGCCTAGGATGCGTGCGTGAACCCACGGGTAGAGGAATAGATTCGAAATCGCTAGAGGAAACGCTCGAAATCTACGAAATGGGCGTCGACCCGCTGGATTTCAGCAACACCTTGGATAGGAGCGCAAGCATAGACGATGGAGAAGAGGATGCGGCGCTGGCGTTGCTGAACGTCAGTCGGGGGCTCCACCTGAAAGGGGACTTGACGCCCCAGGGTGCGATGGGCCTGATCGGCCAGGGGGCACAGGATCAACTCAACGCCACGAGGCACTCGAGCCGTCGGCCCAAGCCCGTGAAGAAGCACAAGAACGATCTGGGGTCGATCACAGTACCTGGGCGCGGGCGGGGACGGGGGCCCGGAAGGCCGCCCAAGGCGAATTATGAGTACGGAATGCCCGGGGGTATGCCGCCTGCGTACGGCTACTACGCGCCCCCGATGCAGCCTCAGTACGCGCCCGAGTATACGCCCGAGTACGCGCCCCAGTATCCGCCGCAATACGCACCCCAGTACGCGCCCCCACCTGGTAGGTATTTCGTTCGCTGTCGTGGTGTCGCGGTGTCGCGGTGTCGTCCTCCTCTCGAATGACTGAACGAAACGACGACTCCCTCTCCCTCTCACGCTCCATCTTACTCTCTATCGCACATTGTGATTTGTCCGCCCGCCAGGTCCCGGATACGGGTACGGCGGCATGCCTGG
>Ga0181584_10000555_pt1 | contig 26855 bp, 21 predicted proteins | sample 071ome_30_FD_132462 | JGI IMG/M metagenome (GOLD analysis project Ga0181584, IMG submission 132462) | Coastal salt marsh microbial communities from the Groves Creek Marsh, Skidaway Island, Georgia - 071406AT metaG (megahit assembly) | ecosystem: Environmental > Aquatic > Marine > Intertidal... | reverse complement strand
TTGGTGCTTAATTTCATGTTATTTAAAGCTACGCAGAATTTTTATTGAAACATTGTCTTTAACAGCAAGGACTGGGGAGATGTTCTGTCACTTGAAGTGTACCGTAGTGAACATGGATTAATTAGTTGACCTTTGATTGTCATTTCTGCAGTTTTCATGTCATACCTTCGGCAAACACGTAAAGTCCTGAACAAGGTCCTTCAACTCGACCAGTGCCTTGAAGACGAACTTGGCGCTAATTTACTTTTCATCTCAATCCTCGTCCGGTACTTCTTCCTGACGGGAAAAATACCCTGGGCAATCCAACTGCGCCCCCGAGGTGTCAAGTATCCGGTCTCATTGTAGTGGTTAGCGATCTGTCTGCCGCTCCATCCAATTGCTCTCAGAGCGAGGATAGCGTCGATCGGTTGCTGCTGGTAATCACTCAGCAGACGAATGTCGAGTGTGACAGGGTCGCTGGTAACGCTTAGGTTCTTTGCTGGTTCTCTGGGGGCATTCTGCGGAGCAGGTCCCAACAGGATCACTCCACCGTAACAGACTTGGCCAGGTTGCGAGGCTGATCAACGTCGGTTCCCTTTAGGATGGCAACGTGGTACGCGAGCAGCTGCAGCGGTATTACAAACAAGATAGGGTCAAGCATATCCTGGGACGCTGGAACATGAATGACTTTGCAGTTCTTGTCGCCCTGGTAGCCAATACTCTCATCAGCAAAGACAAAGAGTTTGCCTCCCCGAGCGCTAACTTCTGCCAGGTTAGCCTTCAGTTTACCGAGCAGTTCGTTGTTCGGAGCTACGGCGATAACAGGCATTCTGCTGTCCACCAGTGCCAGCGGTCCATGTTTTAATTCGCCGGCCGGATACGCTTCAGCATGAATATAGGAGATTTCCTTCAGCTTGAGAGCGCCCTCTTTTGCCACCGGATATTGAATGCCTCTTCCCAGGAAAAGTGTGTGCTGCTTATTGGCAAAACGTTTGGATAGTTTTTTGATCTGCCCATCAAGCCCCAGGGTGTCGGTTACCCGCTGCGGCAAATCTCGCAATTTGCGCACGATCTTTGCTTCGTCTTTTTCGGAAAGACCATGGCGGCGACCCAGCACAATTGCCAACAGCAGCAGTAAACACAGCTGGGTGGTAAACGCCTTGGTAGAAGCAACCCCAATTTCCTGACCAGCCTGGGTCAGCAGACAGAAATCCGACTCTCGAACCAGGCTGCTAATGGCAACATTGCAGATTGCCAGTGTGGATTCGTATTTCGCGCGTTTGGCAAAGCGTAATGCGGCCAGCGTATCGGCGGTTTCACCCGACTGGGAGATGCTGACGAACAGGGTGCCCGGCTGAACGATAACGTCGCGATAGCGATAGTCGCTGGCAATGTCCACGTGGCAAGGTAATTTGGCGATGCTTTCCATCCAGTGTTTGGCTACCTGTCCCGCCAGAAAGCTGGTTCCACAGGCGACTATCTGCACATTGCTTACCCGGTCAAAAATCTCTCGGGCCGTGATGCCGAAAGCTTCTTCCAATACCCTGGAATTGCTGATGCGGCCGTCCAGCGTATCCCTGATCGCCTTTGGCTGCTCGAAGATTTCCTTCAGCATAAAGTGATTGAAGACCCCCTTTTCGACTTCACCTTGATTGCTGCTGATACGGGTAGTCTTTCGTGTCACCTTGCGATTATTGTTCCAGATCTCGACACTATCGAGCTTGATCCTGGCGATATCTCCCTCTTCGAGAAAAATAAAGCGGTCGGTAACCTGACCGAGCGCCAGCGCATCTGAAGCGATAAAGTTTTCGCCGATCCCTCTGCCAATAACCAGGGGACTGCCGCTGCGTGTCACAACTATCTGATCCGGCTGCTCCGAGTCTATGACGCAAATCCCGTAGGCGCCTTCAAGCTGATTTACCGCGTTTTTTACTGCATCGAGAAGGTTAACCTCACCACCCTTACGAGCCTGGTGCACGAGGTGCGCAATCACTTCCGAATCGGTTTCCGTTTTAAAACCGTATCCTGACTTCTCGAGCCCGACGCGCAGTTTTTCATGGTTTTCGATTATGCCGTTATGAACCAGCGCAATCTGATTCCCGGATGTGTGCGGATGGGCGTTCTTGACCGTTGGTTTGCCATGAGTGGCCCAGCGGGTATGGGCTATCCCCAGATTACCGGAGGTATTGGTCCGCTCTACCTGATCAATCAGTTTTTGTACTTTGCCCACCGACTTGGTGCAATCGAGGCGTGGACGGGTGGTATCAATGAGAGCAAGTCCCGCTGAATCGTAGCCGCGGTATTCTAGCCTCTTCAGGCCCTCGATCAGAATCTTCGAAACTTCCCGTTCCGCGATCGCAGCAACTATTCCACACATACCTTAAACCCGATAGCCCTGGCGGCTGTTTATTTTTTGCCTGGTCGCTTCCAGCCGCTGATGTTACGTTGTTTGCCGCGGCCGATGGCCAGCTCCTTTTCGGAGACGTCAGAGTTTATTGTTGACCCTGCCGCTATAAATGCATCATTGGCGATTTTTACCGGCGCCACAAGCGTACTGTTGGAACCGATAAAGACATTGTCACCAATTGTACAGCGGTGTTTTTTCGCACCATCATAATTGCAGAATATTGTTCCGGCACCTACGTTCACAGCACTGCCGAGGTCAGCATCGCCGATGTATGCAAAATGATTGGCCTTGGATCCGGTGCCAAGGGTCGAGTTTTTGATCTCAACGAAATTACCAACCTTGACTCCCTGTTCGAGCCGGGTACCGGCACGAAGTCTCGCAAACGGTCCCACACTGCAGTTATCGGCTATTTCCGCTTCCTCGATAAGCGTGTTGGTCAACACGGCGGTTGCGTTTCCTATTACACTGTCTTTAATAATGACATTTGGCGCTATGCTTACATTGTCGCCCAGAACCACGCGACCCTCAAAAACAACATTGGCATCGATAAATACGTCTTTACCGCACACTACTTCACCGCGGATATCCACGCGGGCCGGGTCTGCTATGGTCACGCCCATTTTCAATAACTGTTCAACTTGTTTCATCTGGTAGTGTCGCTCCAGTCTGGCCAGCTGCATTTTGTCATTGACGCCCTGCACCTCAAATTCGTCATCAATAATGCGGGTGTAGATTTCACATCCATCCTGCACGGCCATGGCTATAACATCAGTGAGATAATACTCTCCCTGACTGTTATTCTTGTCGAGCTGCCCCAACCAGTTACGAAGCCGGCTAGAGGGGATTGCCATTATACCGCTGTTAATTTCGGTAATTTTCCGTTCGGACTCCGAAGCATCTTTCTCTTCCACGATCGCGGTAACCCTGTTGTCACCGTCGCGGATAATTCTGCCAAGACCGGTCGGCCTGGGGGTATTCAGGGTCAACAGCGCCAGTGTATTTGTTCCCACGCTATCGACAAGGTCGAGCAGAGTTTCCGTCTTGATGAGCGGTACGTCGCCACAGAGCACGAGCACCGCAGATTCCCGGTCTGCCTCAATGAGAGGCATGGCCTGCGCAACCGCATGACCCGTGCCCAGCTGTTGTTCCTGCACCACCCAGCCAAGTTTTTCGTCATCCGCAAAATGGGCCCGCACCAGGTCACCGCCGTGGCCGATCACCACGTGTATCTGTGCGTCTCCTAGCGCGCGAGCCGTATTGACAACGTGTTCAAGCATCGGCGCGCCGCCAATCTCGTGCAGGACCTTGGGCCTTTCGGAATTCATCCGAGTGCCCTTTCCCGCTGCTAGAATGACGACATCAATGCTCATCTATTAGCTCTTTTGTGAATCCCTGACCAGCACCCGGGAATGCCCTGCGCCGGCAGTCCAGTAATTGATCGGGGGTTCTTTATTCAGATTCTTGAATTGGTTATCGCAAGGAGGCAAAGAATAGCAAAAAAAAAGGTAGCGAATGCTACCTTTTTCTGGTCAGTTCGTTATTTCCTTCGAAACCTGACTATTTCTTAATTTGTCTGAGTGCTCGCAACTGCGCTGCCGCCTCCGCCAGTTGTGCAGCGGCCGCCGAGTACTCGAATTCCGCTCCCTGGTCGCTCATGGCTTTTTCTGCCTCCTCCATAGCGCGCGCTGCCGCAGCCTCGTCCACGTCACCAGCCCTGATTGCGGTGTCTGCCAGCAAGGTCACTACGCCCCTCTGTACCTCCAGAAATCCGCCAGAAACGTAAAAAACCTCTTCTTCTCCTCCTTGCTTGACCAGTCTTACCGGTCCCGGGATGAGCGCAGTCAGCAGCGGCGCATGGCCTGGCGCTATGCCCAGATCTCCCAGCGAGCCTGCTGCGACAACCATTTCCACCAACCCCGAAAAGATACTCTCCTCGGCGCTTACGATGTCACAATGCATTTGAAAAGACATACGCTTCTCCAGCTGTTATTTCGCTGCTTCCGGACACGGCCCGAAGCAAGTCTTCATTTACTTGGCCAGCTTTTCTGCCTTGGCGACCGCTTCCTCTATCGTGCCCACCATGCTGAAGGCCTGTTCCGGCAAATGGTCATATTCTCCGGCCAGAATCGCCTTAAAGCCCGAAATAGTGTCTTTAAGGGATACATACTTTCCTGGTGCGTTGGTAAAAACTTCCGCCACTGTGAACGGCTGCGACAGGAATTGGGAGATACGACGTGCCCGAGCAACGGTTTGCTTGTCTTCGTCAGACAATTCGTCCATGCCAAGAATCGCGATGATGTCTTTCAGTTCCTTGTAGCGCTGCAATACGCCCTGAACCCCACTTGCCACATCGTAGTGTTCCTGACCAATAACCAGTGGATCCAGCTGCCTGGAAGAAGAATCCAGCGGATCAACCGCCGGGTAAATACCCAAAGCAGCGATATCCCGCGACAGTACCACCTTCGCATCAAGGTGCGCGAAAGTGGTAGCCGGCGACGGATCGGTGAGGTCGTCCGCGGGGACGTATACCGCCTGAATCGAAGTAATGGAGCCGGTCTTGGTAGAGGTAATCCTCTCCTGCAACGCACCCATTTCCTCAGCCAACGTCGGCTGGTAACCCACCGCTGACGGCATTCGGCCTAGCAGCGCTGACACCTCGGTTCCGGCCAATGTGTACCGATAGATATTGTCGATAAAAAGCAGAACGTCCCGACCTTCGTCGCGAAACTTCTCTGCCATAGTCAGACCAGTCAGTGCCACTCGCAAGCGGTTACCGGGTGGCTCATTCATCTGGCCGTATACCATCGATACCTTTGACTCGCCTTCCAGGTCAATAACCTTGGATTCCTGCATCTCATGGTAGAAGTCATTTCCTTCACGAGTTCGCTCACCCACACCAGCAAATACCGACAGACCGCTGTGCTCGGTAGCAATGTTATTGATAAGCTCCATCATGTTCACGGTCTTGCCAACTCCTGCGCCGCCGAACAAGCCAACCTTACCGCCCTTCGCGAATGGGCAAACCAGGTCAATAACTTTAATGCCTGTTTCCAACAGCTCGTTGGTGGTGGCCAGCTCCTCATAGGTCGGGGCTTTGCGATGAATCGGCATGCGTTCCTGCTCTCCGATCGGACCGCGCTCATCAATCGGTCGACCCAGCACATCCATAATCCGGCCCAGCGTTTCTGTGCCAACCGGTACGGAAACGGGAGCGCCGGTATCATCAACTGCCAGCCCTCGCTTGAGTCCCTCGGTGCTACCGAGAGCAATGGTGCGAACCACACCGTCGCCCAGCTGCTGCTGAACTTCCAAGGTTATATCGGTGCCATCCACCGTGAGCGCATCGTATACCTGAGGCACACTTTCCCGCTCGAATTCCACGTCGATGACCGCTCCGATAATTTGTACGATTCGACCGCTACTCATTTCCGGTTCCTCTATAGTCTTTATCTATCTTGCACAAAATTTTGTTTGTCGTTGCGGCGACTCCATCACTGGCACCGCCTCCAATTTTTACCGGGGTTTCAGGCACATTCATCGCCATCAGCCCTGCCACTAAACCGCCGCCGCACCGCCCGAGATTTCGGACAGCTCCTGGGTAATCGCCGCCTGTCTGGCCTTGTTGTAAACCAAACCCAGCTCTTCTATCAGTTCGCCCGCATTGTCAGACGCATTTTTCATCGCCAGCATCCGCGCCGCCTGTTCACAGGCGTTGTTTTCCACGACCGCCTGGTAAACCTGTGACTCGATAAACCTCAACAGCAGACCATCCAGCAGCTCTTTGGCATCCGGTTCATACAGGTAATCCCAGTGGTGCTGGTAATCCCCTTCCTCGGACGGCAGCAATGGCAGCAGCTGGTTCACGACCGGCTTATGAGTCATGGTATTGATGAAGTCGTTGCTGACGATCATCAACTGATCAATCTCTCCCTCGTCGAACTTGTCCAGCATAATCTTCACGGCGCCAATAACATCCGCGACTTCCGCTGTCTCACCGATGCCTTTTACCGATGCGACCACGTTACCACCGTAGTTATTGAAGAAGGTTGCGGCCCTGCCCCCTATAGTGCAGATGTCGATTTCGACATGCTTGTCATGCCATTCCTTCATGGACACAACCGTAGTCTTGAAGGCGTTGATATTCAGGCCGCCACAAAGACCGCGGTCGGTTGACACAACAATGTAGCCGACCCGCTTGACGTCCCGAGTGTCGAAGTACTGGTGGCGATACTCGGGTGTGGAGGACGCAATGTGACCAATCACGGAACGAATCCGATGCGCATAGGGTTTGCCCAGCTTCATGCGATCCTGGGCCTTGCGCATCTTGCTTGCCGAGACCATTTCCATCGCCTTGGTGATCTTCTGAGTATTGCTGATACTCGCGATCTTGGTGCGAATTTCTTTGCCGCCAGCCATATTTACCTGATACCCGTTTGCTCTTCGTTAATCAATTAATGCCGAACAATACTTCTCGACTTACCACGAACCGGTGGACTTGAATTTATCTACTGCTGACTTGAACTGGGCTTCGATCTCCGCATTCCAGTCGCCAGTGTCATTAATCTGCTTCATCAGCTCCGCGTGCTCGCTGTTCATGAAAGAAAGCAGCGCTGCCTCGAAATCCAGCACCTTGTTCAATTCGATATCTTTCAGGTACCCCTCGTTGGCGGCGTAAATGGAAACTCCCATTTCGGCTACCGACATGGGTGAATACTGCTTCTGCTTCATCAGCTCGGTAACCCGCTGCCCGTGCTCCAGTTGAGCCCGGGTTGCATCATCAAGGTCGGATGCAAATGCTGCAAACGCAGCAAGCTCTCGGTACTGGGCCAGCGCAATACGGATACCACCGCCCAGCTTGCGAATAATCTGCACCTGGGCAGCACCACCTACTCGCGATACCGAGATACCGGGGTTCATCGCTGGACGAATACCGGCATTGAACAGGTCAGTTTCAAGGAAGATCTGACCGTCGGTGATAGAAATTACGTTAGTTGGCACAAACGCCGACACGTCACCCGCCTGGGTCTCGATGATCGGCAGAGCCGTCAATGAACCAGTCTGACCTTTCACTTCTCCGTTGGTGAATTTTTCCACATAGTCGGCATTTACCCTGGCCGCTCTTTCAAGCAACCGGGAATGCAGATAGAAAACATCACCGGGATATGCTTCCCGGCCGGGAGGCCGACGCAGCAACAGAGAAATCTGTCGATAGGCCCATGCCTGCTTGGTGAGATCGTCGTAAATGATTAGCGCGTCCTGTCCGCGATCGCGATAGTACTCACCCATGGAGCAACCGGAGTAGGGAGCGATGAACTGCATCGATGCCGGGTCGGATGCGGACGCAGACACGACAACCGTGTATTCCATGGCTCCGTGTTCTTCAAGCTTCTGTACTACGCTAGCAATAGAAGAGGCCTTTTGCCCGATCGCCACGTAGATACATTTAACGCCTTTGCCCTTCTGGTTAATGATGGTATCGATGGCTACCGCGGTCTTACCAACCTCCCGGTCACCGATAATCAATTCCCGCTGACCCCTTCCGATCGGAGTCATGGAGTCAATCGACTTCAAGCCTGTTTGGACGGGTTGCGACACCGATTTTCGGGCAATTACCCCGGGCGCAACTTTTTCGATCGGATCTGAGAGCTTGGCGTCAACGGGTCCTTTGCCATCGATCGGCTTACCCAGGGCGTCCACAACCCGGCCTTCCAGCTCGGGACCAACCGGAACTTCCAGGATACGGCCGGTACAATGACAGGACTGACCTTCTTTCAGGCTCAGGTAATCTCCCAGAACCACGGCGCCCACGGAATCACGCTCAAGATTGAGGGCCATACCGTAGATTCCGCCTTCAAACTCTATCATCTCACCGTACATTACGTCGGCGAGGCCATGGATTCGGATAATGCCGTCAGAGACGCTGACGATAGTGCCCTCATTCTTGGCCTGAGCAGTCACATCGAGGTTATCTATGCGCTGCTTGATAATTTCACTGATTTCGGATGGATTCAGTTGTTGCATGCTAATTTCCTTGTTCCTGACCTGTTCAGGAGTTCATTGCTTCAGCTAATTTTTTCAATTTCCCACGAACCGAGCTATCTATAACAGTGTCACCAGCGCGGATTACGGCGCCGCCGATCAGGGTTGCGTCAACACTGGTCGCCAGACGGATTTCACGTTGCAGGCGATCCTGGAGAGCCTTGGCCAGCTTGTCGGAAATTTCTGAACTGACTTCGAAAGCTGTCGTTATCTCGACGTCGACGGATTTCTCCTGATTGGCTTTCAGGGTATCGAACAGACCGGATATTTCCGGTAGCAACACGAGCCGCTTGTTTTCCGCCAGCAGACGAATGAAGTTCTGTCCCTTGGCCTCCAGCGACTCGCCCAAAATTTCGATAAATGCCCCGGCGACCCGCTCGGTGGATAGCGAGGGGTCCGTCAACATGGCTCGGACTGCGTCCTGGGCGGCTACCGCCGCTGACATGCCGAGCATAGATGACCAGCTGTCGAGCGCATTGTCTTGCAGCGCGACTTCGAAAGCTGCTCTGGCGTAGGGTCGTGCTAATGTAGATAACTCTGCCATTTAATCACTTATTCCTGCGGTCTAAAGTTCGGACGCCAGCTTGTTAAGCATTTCCTCATTGGCAGCCTGATCCACGGATTTTTCAAGGATCTTTTCGGCGCCACTGATTGCGATCGCAGCGATTTGCGCGCGTAATGCCTCTTTGGCCCGATTCACTTCCTGTTCGATTTCCGCATTGGCTCCGGCAATTATGCGCTGGCCCTCTTCTCTGGCCTGCTCCTTTGCTTCATCCACTATCTGCGCAGCTCGCTTGTTGGCCTGTTCGATGATACCGGCGGCCTCTACCTTTGCCTCTTTTAGCTGATCGGTTGATCGCTGCTGCGCCAGCTCCAGGTCTTTCTCGGCTCGAGACGCTGCTTCCAAACCATCAGCGATTCGCTTCTTGCGCTCTTCCAATACTGCAGCAAACAACGGCCAGACGTATTTTTTGCAAAACCATACAAAAAATATGAAAGCGATGGTTTGGCCGAGAAGGGTTGCATTAAAATTCACGGCTTGATCTCCTGCTTAGAGTCAGTCTTATCCGCCCAGTGCTGCAGTGAAAGGATTGGCAAAGGTGAACCACATGCCAATACCGATTCCAATCATTGTTACCGCGTCGATGAGACCGGCCACCAGGAACATTGAGCCTTGCAGTTTAGGGGCCAGTTCGGGCTGACGTGCAGAACCTTCCAGGAACTTGCCGCCCAGAATACCAAAGCCGATGGCGGTGCCCAGTGCACCCATACCCAGCACCAGCAGAACGCCCAGTACTGTGAAAGCCAATATCATTTCCATTTTTTCCTCCAGGTTTTATCAGTTCAGATAAACAGTTAAAAAATTAGTGTGCTTCTTTCTCATGCGCGGCATTCAGGTAAACGATGGTCAACATCATAAAAACGAATGCCTGCAGTGGAATTACAAGCAGGTGGAATGCCGCCCAGGCGAAGTGGGCAGGCAACTGCCACAAACCCAACATTGAAGCGATTAGCAGGAACAGCAATTCCCCGGCGTAAAGGTTGCCGAAAAGTCGCAACCCCAGTGAAATAGGCTTTGCAAACAAGGTTGGAAGCTCAATTATCAGGTTGAAGGGCAGCATCCATTTTCCGAACGGATGGAACGCCAGTTCCCTGAAGAAACCGCCAAAGCCCTTATTTTTTATGCTGTAGTAAATAATCAGCACAAAGATGGACAGCGATAACCCCATAGTGATGTTGGGATCAGTGGTAGGAACGATCTTGAACGGCGCGTGCTCGAAATGGAACACGGTCGCCGCAAACCATTCAAAAGCACCCGTGATCCAGTCTACCGGCACCAGGTCCATCGTGTTCATCAACAAGACCCAGAAAAACAGGGTCAAACAGAGAGGGCCAATCAGATCGTTCTTATGATTGAAGCCCTCGGTTACCCGGGCTTCGACGAACTCCACCACCGCTTCGACAAAATTCTGCACGCCGCCGGGATTATCCACCGACGCATTCTTGCCTACTCGGTAAAAAAACCAGAGAAACATTGCTCCCAGGAATACCGACCAGCCCAGAGTATCGACATTCACTGCCCAGAAGCCCATCTCGGTGGCTTCCTCTGGAGTATGAGCAAACCCAAGGTGACCCTCGTGGTTACGACCAAAGGTCAGAAAAGAAAGGTGGTGGGTTATGTATTCCTGAACGGTTTGCTCTGCTGCACCATGTTCCAAACCTGCCGACTCTGCCATTTTTGACCCTGTCTCTCCAGTTCCAGTTTTCTAGTTTGTACCCGCGGGACTGTAATTAATCATCCCTGACATCATGATGCCGACGAACTGAGCGGCGAAAAAGCCACCTATGACGGCGACTTCGTTAATCGCGCTGATCAGAATGAACGTCAGAGCAAACAGTAACAAGGTGATGATGATCTTTCCTGCTTCCCCTTTCATGAAGCTCTGCACAACTTTCTCAGCGTTACGCGCTCCACGATAACGAAACGCCTGTACCGCAAAAAAATGATTCGAGATGGCGCTGATGCACCCTCCGATCAGAATCGAATAGGCTGCAACTTCGTTCGAAATAAACAGGAAAATAGCAGCTATCAGGACTGTGGCTACCAGCTGCACCACGATCACCCTGTGGACTGGTGGGGGCTTCAAATTAGACATGATTGCTGTGCGCTAGACTTAATCTGCAACCCCGATTTGCCGGAAAAATCAGCCGTCCTGTTGCCGCGGTGATCTCCAAAAAACGCGCATTATAGGGACTTTGAGGTGCCTAATCAATAACGTTCGGCGTCATTTGATGTGTCCTAAAATTCCCTCAAGTTCGTCAACGCTATTGTATTTTAGAATAAGCTTTCCACGACCCTTGGCAGTATGCTGAATTAGCACTTTCGCTCCCAACCTGGTGGACAGATCTTCTTCGAGGCTCTTGATATCCGGATCCACCGTCGACCTGTTGCCGGCCTTGCCTGTCCCAGCCAGCAGACGCCTGACCAGGGACTCGGTTTGACGCACTGAAAGTCCCTTGCCAACTACGGTCCTGGCCGTCTCTGACTGTTGCTGATCCGGCAATGAAAGCAAAGCCCGGGCATGTCCCATCTCCAGGTCTCCATGCTCTACCATGCGGCGGACTTCAGGACTCAGCCCTATCAGTCTGATGAGGTTGGTTACCGTGGCCCGGGACTTGCCGACTGCCTCGGCAACTTCTTGCTGAGTCAGGCCAAATTCATCTTGCAAGCGCTTCAAAGCCATCGCTTCTTCAATCGGATTGAGGTTTTCACGCTGGATGTTCTCGATCAGCGACATGGCGATCGCAGCTTCATCGCTGACGTCTTTTATTATGGCGGGAATAGCATGCAGTCCCGCTAGCTGGGTAGCTCGCCAGCGACGTTCGCCGGCGATAATCTCATATCGGTTGGAAGAAACAGGACGCAGAACGATAGGTTGCATGACACCCTGCTGTTTAATGGAATTGGCAAGCTCCTCGAGCGAGGTCTCGTGCATATCAGTCCTGGGCTGATATTTACCGGGCTGGATCAGGTCTATGGGGATATTGCGCAGCGTTGCGTCCGAACCGCTGTCCGCCGCAATCGCAGCTTGCCTGTTTGGCTCTCCAACCGCTACAGAAGACTCCGCATCTGGCTTGTTGTCTACTTCCTCTGTGCCCTGCTTTGAGTTTTCACCCAGTAACGACGACATTGTTCCGCTGCCCGACCGGGAAAGCAGTGCATCGAGGCCTCGCCCTAGTTTCTTTTTTGCCGTCATACCACGTCTACCGCCTGTTGCTGCTGGTATCGATTTGCCATTCGCGAGCCACCCCCGGGTTCTTTGACCTTAATCACGCCGGGGGCTGCTCTGTCCTGTCCGAGCGCCTGAGAACCTCTCCTGCTACTGCGAGATAGGCAATTGCGCCCCGGGACTGTCGGTCGTATTTGAGAATTGGCAGCCCATAGCTGGGCGCTTCAGCCAGCCTCACATTTCTCGGGACTACTGTCCGATAAACAATGTCGCCGAAATAACTGAACAGCTGCCCATTTACCTCGGTGGTCAATTTATTTCGGGGATCGTACATGGTCCGAAGTATGCCTTCTATTTTAAGCTCCGGATTAAGGCTATCTTTTATTGCGGCAATGGTATCCATCAGAGCAGAAAGTCCCTCCAGAGCATAGTACTCACACTGCATCGGGATCAGTACACCGTCTGCTGCAACCAGAGCGTTGACGGTCAGCATGTTCAGTGATGGTGGACAATCTATGACGATGAAATCGTAGTGCGAGCGTACCGACTCTATTATCTGCCGCAGGCGCTGATCCCGGTCTTCGAATTCCAGCAATTCAATTTCCGCAGCGGTCAGGTCGCCATTTGACGGCAACAGGTCGTATTCAAGCTCCGGAGGTCTGACCAGCACCTTGTCAATCTTGGCCTGGCCCATCAGCAGATCATAAATCGAAAATTCCTGCTCATTTTTGTCGACGCCGCTGCCGGTCGTAGCATTGCCCTGGGGATCCAGATCAATCAGTAAAACCTTTCTTCTGGTTTCCTGCAAGGACGCAGCAAGATTTACCGAGGTAGTCGTTTTACCAACGCCACCCTTCTGGTTCGCTATTGCCAGTACTTTTGCCACGCCTGATAACTTCTTCTTACTCTGTTTCTAATAAGTTCTGCTTGCTGATCTCTGCAATCTCGTATTCCGGTCCCCGGACCCTTACTTGGTCCCCTGCAGCGTGACTTTCAGCAGGTGCCGACTGCCCTCTACGCCCGGGACCCGCAGCTGAACCGACTCCGCGATCTTCACGTCTTCCGGCAATTCATCGATTTCGTCCTGTGGATAGACTCCCTTCATTGCGAGGAGAACGCCGCTTTCCCTGGTTACTGCCCGGCACAACTCCACCAGTCTGCGGAGAGTGGCAAACGCACGGCTGATCACAATATCAATTTGTCCGGGGCAATCATAGTGCTCAATCCGGTTATTTTCGATCGTTAGATTGTCGAGTTTAAGTGCCAATTTTACCTGAAAAAGAAAGCGGGTTTTCTTGCCGTTACTGTCTAGCAAGATAAATACCTTGTCGGGATTAAAAATAGCCAGCGGGATTCCGGGTAAGCCCGCTCCCGAACCGACGTCGAGGATAGTATGACCATCCAGATGAGGCGAAATCGCAAGGCTGTCCAGAATATGCAAGCTGACCATCTGCTGTGGGTCCTTGACTCCACTCAAATTGAATGAGCGATTCCACTTTTCGAGCAGTTCGAGGTAAAGCAGAAGAGAATCCAATCGGTCTGCTGTTGGCTCCAGGCCCAGTTGCCCGATTCCCTCTTTCAGCAGCTGCCGCAATTCCGGATTGGTCACCGCCATAACCCGTTAACTGACTTTCTGGCGAACCGCCTGATGTTTCTTTAGATAAATCAGCAGCAGTGATATAGCAGCCGGCGTCATTCCGGGTATTCTCGCTGCCCTGCCGATATTCTCGGGCCGCGCTGATTCGAGCTTCTGTTTCAGCTCGTTCGACAGCCCCTGCATTTGTTGATAATTGAAGTCTGTTGGCAGCGGCGTGTCTTCCTGTCGTTTCAATTTCTCGATTTCATCGTGCTGGCGATCTATGTACCCCTGATACTTGATCTGAATTTCCACCTGCTGTGCCGCCTGCCTATCATCAAGCCAGTCTGCCGATGGATTGCCCTCGCTCTCCAACGCCTCTCGCAGACCTTCATAGCTCACTCCGGGTCGCGCCAACAGATCCGCCAGGTTGTATTCACGGACCATTGGTTTTTCCAGTAGAGAATTGACCCGTGAAGCAGCATCCGTGGCTGGTTGCAGCCATATCCCGCGCAGCCTCTGCAGTTCTTTTTCAACCCGTTCTCGTTTCTCGCTGAAAGCCCGCCAGCGCTTATCATCAACCAACCCCAGCTCCCGTCCCTTTTCAGTCAGACGCAGGTCAGCATTATCTTCCCGGAGGGTCAGCCGGTACTCGGCCCGGCTGGTAAACATGCGATAGGGCTCGTTGGTCCCAAGAGTAATCAGATCATCTACCAGTACACCAATATATGCCTGATCGCGGCGCGGACACCAGTAGTCCCTGCCCCGAGCTGCCAGGGCTGCATTGACACCCGCCAGGAGCCCCTGGGCACCGGCTTCCTCGTAGCCCGTAGTGCCATTAATCTGACCGGCAAAATACAGCCCCTCGATAAATCGGGTTTCCAGGGAATAATGTAAATCCCGGGGGTCAAAGAAATCATACTCGATAGCGTAGCCCGGCCTGGTGATGTGGGCGTTTTCGAAACCTTTGATCTCCCGCACCATAGCCAACTGAACATCGTATGGCAGACTGGTTGAAATACCATTCGGATAAAGCTCATGGGTATTCAACCCTTCAGGCTCGACAAAGATCTGATGTGAGGTCTTGTCAGCAAATCGCACGACCTTATCCTCAATGGACGGGCAATATCTCGGCCCCACTCCTTCTATCACACCAGCATACATTGGAGAACGATCAAGTCCGCCACGAATGATCTGATGGCACTTCTCATTGGTAGCTGTGATATAGCAGGCTACCTGTTGCGGATGATCCTGGGGGCTGCCAAGAAATGACATCACCGGCACAGGGTTATCGCCGTACTGGATTTCCATGACGGAGAAATCAACTGTCCTCGCATCGATCCTCGGGGGGGTCCCGGTTTTTAGCCTTTCTACTCTGAACGGCAATTCTCGAAGTCGATTGGCCAGCGCTATCGAAGGCGGGTCGCCAGCCCTACCGCCAGATGAATTTTCCATACCAATGTGAATGCGACCACCCAGAAAGGTACCGGTGGTGAGAACCACCTTGCGGGCTTTGATGTGCAAACCCATCTGGGTCACAACACCAGCCACCCTGTTTCCGTCCAAAATGAGGTCTTCCACGGCCTGTTGAAAAATCTGCAGATTTGGCTGATTTTCCAGGATTCGGCGAATTACCGCCCGATACAGAGCCCGATCAGCCTGCGCCCTTGTTGCCCGTACCGCGGGCCCCTTGCTGGCGTTCAATACGCGAAACTGAATACCGGCCTGATCTGTGGCTATCGCCATAGCTCCGCCCAGGGCATCGATCTCTCGAACCAGATGGCTTTTGCCAATACCACCTATCGCCGGATTACAGGACATCTGACCCAGGGTCTCGATATTGTGCGTCACCAGTAGCGTGCTTACACCAGCCCTTGCTGCTGCCAGGGCTGCCTCGGTACCCGCATGTCCGCCACCAACTACAATGACGTCATATATCTTGTTGAAATCCATGTTGTATCAATATCGACCGGTGATGGAAAAAGGGTCGCCAAGTATACGCTTTCGGAAAAGAAAAAAAACGTTACGGTGGTCGCTAACCAATCCCATCGACTCATTGTGGCTTTGAAATTAGCTATTACTAAAAAGAAGTTAATTATTAGTATTAGGTAATTAATAGTATGTAGTAGTTATTATAGGGGCTGCTGATTCCTGTAGATAAGCCTATTTTTCGCAGTAGAAACAATTACTTGCTCCTTCAATAAGGTTATTGCTAAAGGGTAGGTAAGCTGGTTGTTGCCTTTGACTTGATTGTGGAGAAATTCGTGTCCTGTTCTGTGAGTTTGGCTTTGCGACGAGTTATTCAGCCATTCACCCACCTTCCATGGAGATTAATTAACAGCTTTTAAAAACTTGCAGGAAGCTTTTCACAGATTATCCATAAGAAATTAAGAGACTATTTTCCCAGGCAGAAAGTAGAAAAAATGTGTCCGAGGATATCGTCGCTGGTTACCAGGCCGGTAATTTCACCCAGCGAGTTTTGCGCCTGACGCAGATCTTCGGCAACCAGTTCCATATTGCCCGCTCCCGATAACTGCTCGCTGGCAGAGTTCAGAAAGGTCTGGGCTGCTTGCAGAGCGCGAATATGTCGTTCTCGGGCGCTAAAGCTGCCCTCTTCACCAGAGGCCAGTCCCACCATCTGTTTGAGTTGATCTCGCAGCTTGTCCAGACCATCTCCGGTTGTTGCTGATATCGCTACAGCGGGTCTCATTTTGCCATTGATCGCTACTGCCTCTTTGTCAGTGAGACCCCTGATCTGGGCGTCGGTCAATAAATCCGTTTTATTGAACACTACCAATAACTTTTCGTCCTGCAGGATTCCCTCAGGCAGGAGTGTCTCCCTAAAATGCTGATCCGGTGTTTCATCGTTAAAGAGCATGGATAGACTATCCAGCACCAGCAATATCAGGTCAGCTTGTTCGATTACCTGGCGGGCCCTTCGGACCCCTTCCTGCTCGACCAAGTCAGGGCTTTTTCTTAATCCGGCGGTATCAATAATGTTTACCGGCATGCCATCGACGTCGATTAGTTCTTTCAAAGTATCTCTGGTGGTACCTGGTATAGCTGTAACAATCGCGGAATCTCGTCCGGAAAGGCTGTTGAGTAAGCTGGATTTACCGGCATTCGGCCGACCAGCAATTGCCACGCAGATGCCTTCCTGCAGAATAGCACCCACTCTGGCCTGCTCAAAAACAGCCCCCGTTTGCCTGATTATCTGATCGAGCCTGGAGACCGTGTTCCCCTCTGAAATGAAGTCAATGTCTTCATCGCTAAAATCAATGGTTGCCTCCAGGTACACTCGGAGTTGCGTAATGCTTTCCACCAGTTCATTGATTCGATCGGAAAACGCACCCTCAAGGGACCGAAAAGCAGACCGGGCAGCCTGCTCTGTATTGGCATTGATCAGATCCGCAATGGCTTCCACCTGCGTAAGGTCCATTTTATTGTTAAGAAACGAACGTTCAGAAAACTCCCCAGGCCGGGCCATTCTGCAGCCCATATCCAACGCCAGTTGAAGAATGCCGTTGAGGATGAAAATACCACCATGCCCCTGCAGCTCCAGAATGTCTTCGCCCGTAAACGAGTGCGGTGACTGAAAATATAGCGCCACACCCCGATCGATGATTTGTCCATCCTGGTCATGAAAATCGGCAAAGTAGGCTTTCCTGGGTTCAGGAGAAAATCCCAGTATACGCATTGCCAATGACAGGCAGTCGGGTCCGGAAATACGGACAATGCCTATTCCACTGCGGCCAGAAGGCGTTGCGATGGCGCATATTGTATCGGTGTCAGTGATCGTCATGAAATTGGATCACGTTATCTGATGATCAGGAAGATCAGCTACTCTTTGCTGTGTAGCCAGCCTCAATTTTGCGGGTGATATACCACTGCTGGAGAATACCAAGCACGCTATTTACCAGCCAGTAAAGCACCAGTCCTGCGGGGAACCACAGGAAGAAAATGCCCATGATAAGCGGCATCATTTTCATCACTTTGGCCTGAGTAGGATCCCCGGGAGGTGGGCTCAAGCTGGTCTGTAAATACATAGAAGCGCACATAAGCAGCGGGAGAATGAAGTACGGGTCCATAACCGAGAGATCTTCGATCCAAAGGATGAATGGAGCATGCCGCAATTCGACGCTGCGCATCAACATCCAGTAGAGGGCGATAAAAACCGGCATCTGGACCAGCATGGGCAAACAGCCATTAAAAGGGTTTATTTTCTCTTTTTTGTATAGCTCCATGGTTGCTTTTTGCAGCTTGGCTTTGTCGTCGCCGTAAGATTCCTTCAATTGCTGAATCTTTGGCATGAGTCGCCGCATACCCGCCATGGATTTATACTGGGTCTCAGTGAGCTTGTAGAACACGGCCTTGATGAATACCGTGAGCAATATGATTGCGACTCCGAAATTGCCTACAAATGGTTCAATATGCGTCAACAACCAGTAAATCGGCGAGGCCAGAAACCAGAGAATACCGTAGTCGATAGTGAGGTTTAGATTAGGTGCCAGCTCTGCCAGAGTGTTCTGATTGGTTGGGCCGGCATATAACCTGACCGTCTCTGTCGCGGTTGATCCATCAGAAACACTGAAAGCCGGGCTTACAAAGCCCCCGATGTACTGGTTTGCATTGTTCTTTCGGGTCGAGAAATTGTGCTGCTGATCCGCGTCAGGAATCCAGGCTGACAGGAAGTAATGCTGGCTAAAAGCCATCCAGCCGCCGGTCATGTCGAAGGCTGGAATACCGTCGTCGATGTCTTCGAACTCTATCTTGATGTAAGGGTCTTCTTCCGAGGTTGTGGCAAACCCTAGGAAATTTCGGGTAAAACCTCCGGCATCGCTCGGGTCAGGATAGCTGTCCCTTTTTAACTGACCGAACAGGTTGGCCTGCCAGACCTGCCCGGAGTTATTGGTTACCAGATAGCTGATTTCAATAAGGTGGCTGCCCCGCTCGAACGTGAAGCGCTTGATTATTTCGACGCCATTGTCAGTGCTGGTTACCAAGTCGACAGAAAGGGAGTCCTGCGAGTCGGCCATAGTGTAGCTGGTAGCCGTTGAACGGTATTGAGCTCTGCTACTCGAGTCTATTCCATTCGCTCCTATCAGGCCGGACTGGGCGACGTAGCTTCGGGAAGGCTCATTTTGCATCAGGACGAAGGGGTCATCCGGGCCGTCAAGCTCCCTCAGATACTGCGGTAGTGCCAGGTAGGTGATATCGCCACCGACCATGTCGATTTGCAGCTCCAGGGTGTCCGTATAAATGGACACCAGCCTTGGCGTAGTCGCAGAGGGTAAGTTGGCGCCAGTAGGCAGGGTGCCCCGGGTTTCAGCTTGCCCAGGCGCGGACTGGGCCGGGGGTATCTGGCTTGGAATATCCGATTGACTGGCGGTCTGCAGTTCCGGCTCCGGTAATTCGGCCAGGGTTACCTGCGGCTGTGGGTTGGCGTCAGGTATCTGGTTGGGATAGTCCTCGTTCCAGGATAAAAGAAGTAAATAGGTAACTATTGCCAAGGCGCTGTAGAGGAAAAATCTGCTTAAATCCATGTTGGCTTCTAGTTCCTGCTCTGATTATTGGAGTCATCCGCAACTGCGGAGGATTCGGGGACGGGATCATAGCCACCTTCGTGCCAGGGGTGACATCTAGCAATGCGTTTTGACCCCAAAAGCAAACCTTGCATCAGTCCATGGCTCTCAACAGCTTCTTTTGTGTATTGGGAGCAGCTGGGATAGAAACGGCAGCGAGGGCCCAGCAGGGTGCTCAGGCAGTATTGATAGGCTGAAATACTCGTTAGCACGATTCGGGTTATCATCGAGTCACCGGTGACGCCAATTAGGAACAGGATTGAACATGTACCCGGGATTTTCTAACCAAGTCTGACAACAATCCTGCCATGTTTTCTGCAATTGTTTTATTGTTAATACTGCTCATGTTGCTGCGGGCAAGAATAACGATGTCCAGTCCATCGAGCAAATTCTGATTCAGGCGAAACTCATTTCGTAACAAGCGTTTAATTCGATTTCGCTGAACGGCCGTGGGCAGATTCTTTTTGCTTATCACCAAGCCTAATCTACCGTTTTGCAACTCGTTGCGACGAGCCAAGATCAGGAAGCAGCGATTGGAAACCTTGAATTCTGCGCGATTAAAAACCGCCTTGAACTGGATCGGCTCAGTCAGCCTCAGCTTCCTGGGGAAACCGTAACCAGGCACAGTGTTTTCACCTTTCTGGCAACGAGAGTGTTTGTTTATGCAGATAGTCTGGCGCGACCCTTCGATCGACGTCGCTTGATCACCAGTCTGCCACCTTTTGTGGCCATGCGCGCCCGGAAGCCATGGGTACGGGCTCGTTTTAGCACGCTTGGTTGAAATGTTCGTTTCATGGTTATCGATCCTGGTATGACGCGTTAACAAATCAGGCTGGATTGCCGCGACAGTAACTTCTTATTCGGTCCTGGCCACCATCAGTTTCCAACCGGTGAGGAAATCGCGAAAATAGCCTCGCTGGCGGTGACCGTAAAGAGGCGCGAATTCTAGAGGTTTTGGGCACAAGTTGCAATGTCTGACCCAGCGATTAGCTGACAGCCAGTTTACACGGGAGCGGCAGTGATTATGACCTGTTTAATAACAGGTTATCCACAGCATATTTGCCTGTTGAAAACGGGAGGGAAGAAAAAAATTTCACTCGCAAATTATCGGGGTTTTTTGATTTTGAGTCTCTAAATTGTTGAATTTAATAGTAAAAAATTAAGCAGTAATTTGCAAAAAGAACCTTCCAAGTTGTGGATAACATTTTTTCTTATAAGTTAGAATTGCCATTCTTCGGTTATCAACCATAAGAACTAAAAATTAAATCGAGCTACAGGCATCGCTAGTCGTGAATTGGCAGAGTTGTATTGACAAGTTAAGAGACGAGTTACCCCTCCAACAATTTAACACCTGGATCAGACCTTTAAGAGTCGAAGCGGATCACCAATCTCTGACGCTGATCGCACCAAATCGTTTCGTTAAAGACTGGGTGGAAGAAAAATATCGGGAACGAATCGAGCAGTTACTCAAGACGGAGAGCGGTAACCGTCAGGTGAGGTTTACCATTGCCGACAAGAAGCCCGGTCCAATGGATTATGCGCAGGCTGCTCAGCGCACTCCGATGATCTCGCCTTCCCGCCCGGGCTTTCAGCACGGAGAGCCTTCCCAGTATATCGGGGCCGGGATGCAAGAAAAAGAGACCCACGCGGCAGCTGGGGGGTCGTTGACCTCACAGGAAAAACCACCAGCAATGGCTTCAAATGGTGCCGGACCGGCGATAAATGACTCAGTCATTGCCGGTAAGCTGCGTCATAAAAGTCGTCTAAACGGTGAAAGCACATTTGATAATTTCATTGTCGGAAAATCCAACCAGCTAGCCAGGGCTGCGGCGATGCAGGTTGCTGAAAACCCGGGAAAAGCCTACAACCCACTATTTATATATGGCGGCGTGGGATTGGGTAAGACCCACCTGATGCACGCCATTGGCAATTTCATGTTGCAGAGGAAGCCGGACGCCAAGATCGTGTACCTGCATTCCGAGACCTTCGTTGCCACCATGGTGACGGCTTTACAGCTGAATGCAATCAGTGAGTTCAAGCGATTTTATCGATCTGTTGATGCACTGTTGATTGATGACATCCAATTCTTCGCGGGCAAGGAGAGGTCCCAGGAAGAATTTTTCCACACCTTCAATGCGCTACTTGAAGGCGGACAACAGATCATTCTAACTTGCGACAGGTTTCATAAGGAAATCAATGGGTTGGAAGAACGGTTGAAATCCCGTTTCGGATGGGGACTGACGGTTGCTGTAGACCCACCAGAGCTGGAAACTCGCGCTGCAATCCTGATCAAAAAGGCTGCGCAGGTTAATGTGGATCTCCCCAGTGAAGTTGCCATTTTCATTGCGAAAAGACTTCGATCAAATGTGCGAGAGCTGGAGGGAGCCCTGAAGAAAGTAATTGCTCACTCCAGCTTTGTTGGCAGGGCGATAGACCTGGATTTGATCCGCGAGGCCCTCAAGGATCTCTTCGCGCTGCAGGACAAAATGGTGACTATCGACAACATTCAGCGATCTGTTGCTGAATACTACAAAATCAAGATGGGAGACATGTTGTCAAAGAGAAGGAATCGCTCGGTAGCAAGACCGCGCCAGGTGGCAATGTCTTTGTCCAAGGAGTTAACTAGCCATAGCCTGCCGGAAATCGGCGATGCCTTCGGTGGCCGTGATCATACTACCGTGCTGCATGCTTGTCGGCAGGTCAGTAAGCTCAGGCAAACAACCAGCGACATCGAGGAAGACTACAATAACTTGCTTCGAACCCTTGCGGGCTAAGCACAACTAAAAAAGACCGGGAACACAAATAATTATGCAATTTACCGTATCCAGAGATGCCCTGCTCAAACCTCTTCAGCAGGTTAGTGGGGTTGTTGAGCGCAGGCAGACTCTCCCAGTGCTATCGAATATCTTGCTGGTGTTGCAAGGAGACTCGCTGTCATTGACGGGAACAGATCTGGAAGTCGAATTAATTGGATCTGTGGCGGTGCAGCCAGGCGGAGAGCCTGGAGCGGTGACGGTGCCGGCCCGTAAATTGGTGGACATCTGTAAGTCACTGGCAGAGGGGTCGGTGTTGGATTTTTCCCAGACAGATGACAAGGTGGTCCTGAAATCCGGGCGCAGCAGATTTACCCTTGCGACATTGCCAGCAAGCGAGTTCCCTACGATTGAGGATGAATCCGGTACCTATTCGATCACCGTGCCGCAGCAGAAACTGAAAGAGCTACTGGACAGTACCAGCTTTGCAATGGCCCAACAGGACGTGCGTTTCTACCTGAACGGCATGCTTTTTGAGGTGGCTCCAGACTATTTGAGGGTTGTCGCTACCGATGGGCACCGGCTGGCTATGCAGACCATGCCAATGAGGAGCGATACCGGTGAGCCGCAACAGCTGATTTTACCGCGCAAGGGAATCATGGAACTTTCTCGATTGATTTCGGATGGAGAGGGGGAGCTGACCCTGGTCTGCGGGAGTAATCACATACGAGCGAAAATGACAGATTACACGTTCACTTCTAAATTGGTGGACGGCAAATTCCCCGACTACAATCGCGTATTGCCCAAGGGTGGTGACAAGCAGGTGGTGGGTGAGCGGCAGGAATTACGTCAGGCTTTTTCTCGTGTTTCGATTCTTTCAAATGAGAAATATCGGGGAGTGCGGTTGATGTTGGAGTCCGGTGAACTCAAAATACTTGCCAATAATCCTGAACAGGAAGAAGCGGAAGAGGCCGTATCTGTTGATTATCAAGGAGATTCGCTGGAAATCGGGTTTAACGTGAGTTACCTGATCGATGTTCTGTCCGCACTGCATAGCCAAAGTGTCCGTATAACCTTGTCTGACCCCAATAGCAGTGCGCTGCTAGAAGCCGAGGGAGGCGATTCGGCTGAGGCCCTATATGTCGTAATGCCCATGAGGCTCTAGTTCCCGTGGGTCGACCCGACAGGCAATGGTGGCAGCGTTGAGGACGAGATATTTCGGCGCCAGATGCTATCCATGTTCCACTTCCGCCGATGAATTTGCGCCGCCATGACGATATTCCATCGGCTTGATCTTTCTGATTTTCGCAATATTAGTAGCCTGTCCTTCGCTGTCAGCGATGGCGTCAATCTTATCTATGGCCCCAACGGCAGTGGCAAAACCAGCATACTGGAAGCAGTCCATGTTCTTGCCACGGGTAAATCTTTCCGCAGCACAAAAACAGCGCCGATAATCAGGAATGGTACCAGTGCCCTGACAGTATTTGCTGAGCTGAGTGGTGGGTTGGCGGTCGGATTGCAGAAGTTCAGAAACCAGAAACCAGTACTTAAATTCCAGGGAGAAAAGCAATCCAGCTGGGTCGATGTGGCGAGGATCTTGCCGGTTCAGGTGCTGGATGCGACCACGTTCAGGCTACTTGAGGGTAGCCCTCGAGAGCGACGGCGCTTTCTCGACTGGGGCGTGTTCCACGTGGAACCACCCTTTATTGACCATTGGCGAAATAGCCGTAAATGCCTGGCAAACCGTAATCAGCTTCTTAAATCCGCCCACCCCGACCTGAAACAGCTCAGGGCCTGGAATAATGAGCTTGCCAGATCAGCGGCATTGGTGGATGCCGCACGGGCAGCTTACTTCTCACGCTTTGTCCCCATATTCACCGACGTTGTCGGCAAGATTACAGAAATTAGCGGCATATCGTTGCAATATCGCCGAGGCTGGGACACCGAGCGAGACTTGCTGGCGGTGCTCGAGGCTAGCGAGAGCCAGGATATAAAGTACGGCACAACTCAAAATGGCCCACACCGCGCTGATATTTCTGTCAAACATCAGGGGGTCTCGGCGGCTGAGGTGCTTTCCCGCGGCCAGCAGAAGATGCTAGTTAGCGCGTTAAAAATAGCCCAGGGCGTGATTCAGGCAGATAATTCCGAGCGGCGGTGTATTTTTCTCGTGGATGATTTGCCTGCCGAACTGGATGAAAGAAATCGACAGCGAATCTGTTATTACCTGCAGCAAATGAACACCCAGGTCTTTCTCACCTGCGTGGACCATACAAGCCTTAAAAATTCACTCGATTGGGCCGCGGAGGTGACTAAGTTTCACGTGGAACATGGTAAAATCGTGGGCTGAGACGACTGCAAAGATTGGGGTAATGAATGAGCGAGGAAACCAGCTATACCGGTGATAGTATCAAGGTCCTGAAAGGGCTTGATGCAGTGCGAAAAAGGCCGGGAATGTACATCGGTGATACAGATGATGGAACCGGTCTGCATCATATGGTGTTTGAGCTTGTCGACAACTCGATTGACGAGGCCCTCGCCGGGCATTGCGATGAAATCAATGTGACGATACACGTTGGTGAAACAGTCACGGTGGCAGATAACGGCCGAGGCATTCCCACGGAGATGCACAAGGAGGGCGTATCGGCGGCTGAAGTCATCATGACGGTATTGCACGCAGGTGGTAAGTTCGACGATAACAGCTACAAAGTGTCCGGAGGGCTGCATGGTGTAGGAGTTTCGGTGGTAAACGCCCTCTCCGAGGAGCTGAAACTTACTATCAGGCGAAATAATGAGGTGCACGAGCAGCACTACCGTCATGGTGTGCCTGAAGCACCACTTCATGTGGTGGGCGAAACTTCCGTCACTGGGACTGAATGCACATTTAAACCGTCTCGTGAAACCTTTTCGAATGTCGAATTCCATTACGACATTCTTGCCAAGAAGCTGAGAGAACTGGCATTCCTGAATGCCGGCGTTGCAATTCGCCTTACCGATGAGCGCTCCGGCAAATCAGAACTGTACAAGTACGAAGGTGGGCTCAAGGCATTTATCGATTACCTGAATAAGAATAAAAACACCATCAATAAGCTGTTTTACTTCACTTCCGAGCGAGAAGCCGATGGCATTACGGTGGAGGTTGCCTTGCAGTGGAACGATTCCTACCAGGAAAACATCTTCGCCTATACCAACAACATCCCGCAACGAGACGGCGGGACCCACCTGGCGGGCTTCCGCGCGGCACTGACCCGGGTGCTAAATAACTATATCGATAAGGAAATGGCGTCGAAAAAGGGCAAGGAGGTCAACACTACCGGTGATGATTCTCGAGAAGGCCTGACGGCAGTCATTTCAGTAAAAGTACCGGACCCTAAATTTTCCTCGCAGACCAAGGACAAACTGGTTTCTTCGGAGGTAAAAGGGGTCGTTGAGCAGGAAATGACAAGTCATCTGACAGACTACCTGCTGGAAAACCCCCAAGAGGCAAAACAGATCGTCGGCAAGATAATAGAGGCGGCCAGAGCGCGAGAAGCGGCAAGAAAAGCAAGGGAGATGACACGCCGCAAAGGCGCGCTGGACGTTGCTGGACTGCCAGGAAAGCTGGCAGACTGCCAGGAAAAAGATCCGGCACTATCAGAAATCTACATTGTCGAGGGCGATTCAGCGGGCGGTTCTGCCAAACAAGGCCGAAATCGCAAATATCAGGCTATATTGCCCCTGAAGGGCAAAATTCTGAACGTGGAAAAAGCCAGGTTCGACAAAATGCTGGGATCGGCGGAAATTGGAACGCTGATCAAGGCGCTCGGATGCGGAATCGGGAATGAGGACTTCAATCCCGATAGTCTGAGGTATCACCGGATTATCATCATGACTGATGCGGATGTTGATGGCTCTCATATCAGGACGCTCTTGCTGACATTCTTTTTCCGTCAGATGCGTGAGCTGGTGGAGCGAGGCCACGTGTATATCGCACAGCCTCCGCTCTACAAGGTACGCAAGGGCAAACAGGAACAGTATCTCAAGGATGATGCGGAACTTGCTGCCTATCAGACCCAGACAGCCCTTGAAGGAGCAAGCTTGCATGTAAACAAGCATGCTCCGGCGATCACCGGGGATTCCCTGGAGGCAATCGTCAAGGAATACAATGATGCTCACGCGATCATCAATCGTCTTGGCCGCTTTTATCCCGCGGAAATTCTGGAAATGATGATTTATGCACGACCCCTTGAAGAGCAGCAGTTGTCGGACAGGCTACAGGTCGAAAGCTGGGCTACAGAGATTTCAAATCTTCTGGAGACGCGTCTGCCCGGGATAAGCAGCATTTATGACATTTCCGCCATAGAAGATGCGGAGCGCCATATCTTTCTGCCGGAGGTAACCCTCCGACTCCATGGAACGGAAAAAATTTATACTTTCAGGCGTGATTTTTTCAGTTCCGGGGAATACAGGTCCTTGATCCGACTGGGCAAAACTCTTGACCGGCTACTAGAAGCGGGCGCCTATGTGAAACGGGGTGAGAAAACCGAGGAAGTTTCCAGTTTTGACGAAGCCGTTAACTGGCTTATCGCGGACGCCATGAAGGGCCACTATCTGCAAAGATATAAAGGTTTGGGCGAAATGAATCCTGATCAGTTATGGGAAACTACGATGGACCCAGAGAACCGACGTATGCTGCAGGTAACCATTGAGGATGCCATAGGGGCAGATCAGTTGTTCACCACGCTGATGGGAGACCAGGTGGACCCCAGGCGCGAATTTATCGAAGCCAATGCCCTGTCGGTAGATAACCTG
>Ga0181584_10000533_pt1 | contig 27373 bp, 19 predicted proteins | sample 071ome_30_FD_132462 | JGI IMG/M metagenome (GOLD analysis project Ga0181584, IMG submission 132462) | Coastal salt marsh microbial communities from the Groves Creek Marsh, Skidaway Island, Georgia - 071406AT metaG (megahit assembly) | ecosystem: Environmental > Aquatic > Marine > Intertidal... | reverse complement strand
GGGATGGTGCCGGCTGGTTGCTGAGGCCGGGTGAGGGGAGGGGGGGGGGACGGGGGCGGGGGGGAGAAGACACGGGGGGGGGGACGGGGGGGGGGGCGACGGGAGGAACGGGAGGAACGGGGGAGACGGCGGTGTCCGCGCGACTAGATTGACTGGAGCGTCGGGTAGAGTTGCTCGAAAGCGAACGGCGACCTGCTGGCTCGTAGAGGGAACGTCTCTTCCGAACTCTACGAGCCAGAAGGGCGCCGTGCAATCGCAACGCGTTGCAAAAAATCAAAAATTCATCTCCTCAATTACGAGACCTGCCCAAGCAGGGATACGAATACCTTTTACGGTGGAACTATGCAGCAAGGAAGCGACGACGCTGAAAGTACGAACCCTCCGCAGTTCGTTCTACTACCTGATTCAGTGGCCTCATCTCACGCTCTCATGCTCGTCCGGCAGGCCCCACGGCGTTTTCGCCGTTCGCCTCCACCCCCTTTCAAACGCATATTAGCAACTTGGAGGAGGTTGCCTCGGATGGGTTCCAGAAAGAGACGAGCCTGCCGCTGAGCTCGCTCAGCTCCGACACCAGACCCGAAACGGCCGAGTTGACGACCGAATCCGCGCCCCCTCCAGCCAAGAAGATCCTTTGCTTGCACGGTGGGTGTTGAACGTCGAACGGAGAACACGAAAGCCGAGGTCGAGCTCGGCTCCCGCATCCACGCGCACCCGCTTGTACCGCTCGCTCACCCCACCCCCCACCCCGCTCGTTCGTCCAGGCTGGCGCAGCAACAACGATGTGTCCCGCATGCATGCCAAGACGCTCGGGTTCAAGCGCCAGTTCCCGTCGGGCGTCGTGTACCTACAGGGTCCCGTCGCAAGTGACGGCCCGGCCGACAACGCCACGGCCGAATTCTTCGACGGCCCCTTCTTCTCGTGGTTCGAGCCAAAGGATACAGAGCATCGCGCCGACCAGCTGCTGCAGTCCCTGCATTCAGTCGTCACGTATGTCCGGGCCAACGGACCGTTCACCGCTGTGTATGGTGGGTGTTGAACTCCACCAACGTACGCTCCCCCGCCCAGACTCGACGCTCACCCGCGCTACGCGCGTTCGTTCGCTCGCTCGCCAGGATTCTCGCAGGGCGCGGGCGTGGCTGCCTTGCTCAGTCATCCTGCCGTGCTCAAGGCCCTGACGGGGGAGTCGGTGCCGCTCTGGAACTGCTGCGTGCTGGCGTGCGCGTCTGTGGACCTGGAGTTGTATCACGAGGCCCTCGGGTTTTCCATCGAGCCGCATTCCATCAAGATCCCGTCGTTCCACATCATCGGGGTGGAAGACGTGGCGCGCAGCAAGTCCGAGACTGCGCTCGAGCTGTTCTCGTACAAGCGAGAGAAGCAGATCGTGCGCTCGACCGTGTACATATCGTCTGGTCACGGCGTACCATCCTCGATGATCAGAGACGTCGGGTACAGGCGGGAGTTCAACGTGTGGACGTCGGTGGTGGGCGGCGAGCGGACGCTGGCGCGCGCCGCCGGCATCCTGGACAACGTCACCTCCCTGGGCGCCGGGTCCCTTCCCTGGTTCAAGAAGAAAGCCCACATCAACGTTCCGGCCAACATTGCCCGGGCGCTCAGCAAGGATCTCGGCATGAGCAAGGCGATGAGCCTCCAGCTTTCCGGGCCGAGGCTGAGCAACCCGAAAGAGTCGTACGGGCCGACCATCTCGTTCTCGAAAGCGCTGAGCCTGAAGAACGAGATGTCCCTGGCGACGCAAAGCTTGCTCCTCGATGAGGTCGACTTTGAGTTCTCCGAGGAGCGCGTGTCGACGCTGCTCGAGGCGCTGGAGCGTCTCGAGCTGGAGGATCCGCTCCGGATGTCGAACGGGATGAACTTCCGGTTCGACAAGTCCAATCTAGCGCTTCTGCTGGCCGACCCGGGTGTGCGCAACACGTGGTACTCGAATGGATCGATCCACGCCCTCCTGGAGCGCAGCCCGGCCGACGCGCCCCTCATCCGCGACGCCGCCCGTCCGGCGGCATCGGCGGCCAGGACGACCACCTACGGCGACGTGCTCCAGTTCGTGTCGGGCCAAGGAGACATTCGCCACTCGATCGCGGGCGGCGACGGTGCCGACTCCTCCGCTCCCCCCTCCCCCGCTCCCTCCGTCGCCTCCGCGGACGTCGTCGTCGTCTACCCCGCGCCGCCCGGCCCCCTCGGCGCCGTGGTCCTGCTGACGGTCGCCACGCAGTGCACAGCCATGCCCTTGGACCCCGATGCGAAGTACGAGGACTATAAGGTGGCATTGAGCCAGGTCGTGGAGAACGGAAAGGGAGCGAAGAACACGCTCGTGGCCCTGGCGTTCCGGGGCATTTCGTCGGGCGAGTTTGTGCGCGCCGCCACCGACGCGGGCGTGCACGTGGCCTGGCAGCGTCCCCGTGATGACCTCAAGCCCGGCATGTACGAGGCAGAGCATCCCGTTCCGGGCGCCGGTCGCGCCGCCGAGCCCCTGCGAAACAGGCCCGAGGACGTCGCACTGCTCCTGCGGACGTCGGGGAGCACTGCGACGCCCAAGGTGGTCCCGATCAGGAACGAGGCCTTGGCTGCCAACGCCGTGGCGCTGGCCAAGTCCCTCAAGCTGACTCCCGAAGACGTCGCGCTCAATGCCATGCCGCTCTTCCATATCGGGGGCATTGCCGCGTCAGTGCTGGCCTCGGTGGCCGGCGGGGCGTCGCTCATGTGCATGGACCGCTTCGAGACGGGATCCTTCTACAACACGATCACCGCCCAAAGAGGTCAGGGAAATGACCCGACGTGGTTCACGGCCGTGCCGACCATGCACCTTTCCCTGATGATGTACGGCAAGCAGGAGCCCGCGAGCCCGAAGCACAGCCTGCGGTTCATCAGGACGGGCGCCGCGCCCCTCAGCGAGGCTGACGCCGTCGCCCTGTCGTCCTTCTGGGGTGTCGATATCGTCAGCACGTACTCGATGACGGAGCAGATGCCCATCAGCAGCACGATGTCGCAGTCCAAGCCGGGGACGGTCGGCAACCCGCTGCTCGTGTCGCTCGCCCTTGTGAGCCCCGACACGCTCAAGCCAGTCTCGTGGGGAGACCCCGGAGAGATTTGCATCTGCGCCGACACCGTCATCTCCGAGTACTACAACAACACCGGAGACGCCAAGCCCTTCTTCTTCATCGGCGACCGGCGTTTCTTCAGGACGGGCGACATGGGGCTCTTGGACGACGACCGGTTCCTGTTCATCGTCGGACGCCTGAAGGAGCTCATCAAGATGGGCGGAGAGCAGATCTCTCCAGTTGAGATCGAGTCGGTCGTCCGCAGGCACCCCGACGTGAACGTGGCGGTCGCCTTTGGCGTCCCGTCGCCGACGTGGGGCGAGGAGGTCGGCATCGCCGTCGTCCTTGGAGACCAGAGCTCGTCGAAAAGGCTCGTCACCGACGTCCAAGCGGACGTCAAGCAGTTTGCGAGGGACGCGCTGGGCGTGTCGAAGGCGCCGAGGTACTGGAAGTTCCTCGACGACGCCTCGGTGCTGCCCATGACGGCGTCGAGAAAGTACATCCGCAACGGTTTGGCGGCCGTCCTTGGCATCGAGGCCGAGACTTTCGACGCCCAGACGGCCCCGCCAAAGGGCGTCGCCCGCCTGTCCAGCGGGTTGAGCGGCCTGCGCTACGTGCTGTCGGTGGGCGTCATGTTCAACCACATCGGCGCGGTGTGGCAGGGTGAGGACGAGCGCAACCCCATGACCTGGGGGCAGAACTTCTTCCCCGGAAAGGCGAGCACGTTCTACTTCCCGGCGACGGCATTCTTCGTCCTGGGAGGTTACTCGCTGTCGGCCGCCCTGGCCGCCCGTGAGGTCAAGAGCTACTGGTCGTTCGTGTCCTCCCGGTTCAAGACGCTGCTGCCGCTGTACTGGTTCGCTCTGATTTTGGCGCTGATCAACCTGCTGGTCGTCTGCAGGCCGGAAACGTACAGCGACAGCTTCAGCTGGCAGCCCAACATGGAGACGAGGACCCTGTCGGACGGCTCGTACGCGCAGTGCCAGAGCGGCCCCGTCGAGCTGCCGTACGGATGGTGGCTCTTCCTGACGCTGCTCGTCTTCTTCACGGGAATGCAGGCGTGGTTCTTTGCGTTCATCCTGGCCGGTACGGGATTTGGAGATTTGGAGTTTGGAGCGGCGGCGGGCACACACGCTCACTCGCGTTCGTCGCTACGTTACTCGCAGGTTGGATCCTTTACTATAGCTGGTTCTTCAGCGTCTACTTCTTCGGTACGCATCTCTCGGACTCTCTCTCTCTCTCTCGCTCTCTCTCTCTCGCTCTCTCTCTCTCCCGCTCACTCACCGCCGCCGCCGCCACCATCACCAGTCCTGCTCGTCTTCAAGTGGATGCACAACGCCTTGGTGAGGAGTCGCGGCAAGGGTCGTGACATCCTGATCTGGGGCGCCGTCTACACGCTGGGGGTACGGATCGGGCTCGTGCGCCGCCGCCCACCACCCGACTCTCACTCTCTCACTCACTCGCTACGCCCGGTCGCCAGGTCATGCTGTCCGCGTTCGCCCTGGGCGCCTACTACTTCTTCACGCCGTGGAAGGAGACGTTCAACACGGCAGAGGCCCAGAGCCTGTCGTACAATTTCGCCAACGTGTACGCGCTGTCGACCGTGTTGTTTCCACCCTACTGGCTGCCGGTCGTAGGTTCCGGTGTGGTCGCCTACTTTTTCTACGACTGGGCGAGGCCAGCCCAGAGCCACTTCAGGAACGTCTACGCCGTGGCATGCGACCTGCTCAGCTGCTTCTTCCTCGCGTGGTGGATCGCCATGCTCGTCGACATCGACTGGCCCTACCCGAGCTTCACCGGCAAGATGTACGACGAGTCGCACAACGATCCCCACCACTGGGAATCCGCCCTGGACCGCTACGTGTGGAGCGTGCTGATCGAGCGGATCAAGACGCCGCTCATTGCCGTCTGGATCGCCCTGCTGTCGATGCCCACGAGGAGCCTCACGTCGAGGGTGCTCGAGTGGAGGCCGTTGGCGGAGGTCCTCGGGCCGACGTCCTACGGCTGCTTCCTGTTCCACCAGATCATCTGCCAGTGGTACTGGTGGATAACGCGCAGCCCTGCCGCCCAGCCCGGCGAGATCTCCCTGGCGGGTATGTACGAAGTGTACCCCGAGGCGTTCGAGAGGCCGTATCCTCCGACGGCCTTCAACTACACCTCCATCAAGAGGGACTACACGTGGTGGAACTTCCCCAAGTACTACTACTGGTTCTCGCCTCTTCCCCTTCCCGTCGCCTGGTTCGAGTTCTTCTACGTCGTACGTCCTTCTACGTCCGATCATTGCCCGCTCGCTCTCACCCAATCGCCCGATCCCCCCGCACCAGGTCATCCTGACGACGCTCTTCTCCATGGCGTGCAACGCCTGGGTCAACCCGATCATCACGTCGTGGTATCTCAAGGCCGGCGACCTGCTTGCCCGCGTCTTCTTCAAGGACGCCGACCAGACGGACGAGCCACTGACCGCAGAGCAGCTGGTCAGACGCGCCATCAAGGAACTCGTAGGCGACGACTCGTACTTCGACGGCAACAGCGACTTGGGAAGCGCGGGCATCGCGTCCGTGGGTTTGCCGATCTTCGTCGGACTGATCAACAGCTACAGTGACTTCCTCGACATCAAGGTGAGCGACGTCGCGTCGCTGGCTACGCTGGGTGATCTCGTCAATGAGCTCGACGAACGACTCAAGATTTCGAGCGCCGGAGCTGGCGTCGGCGAAGAGGTCTTGTAGGACGGAAGCCACGTCGATCGTCCTAAGGGGCGAGACATTCTGGGTGTCCTCTCTCTCTCTCTCGTGACCCCTCTCTTCTACTCTATCATTGCCATCTTAACAAAACACGTTGTCGTCAAACCAGTACCAGGAGTAAGCGCAGACGCACGACGACCAGACGAACGAAAGGAAATCCCTCTCTCCATGTTTGCCACAGTGACCACGAGCTCTTCGCGTACGTCCCCTCATGTTGAGCACAGCAGCACGGCATTTCTCGAGTGTTGTATCGTCCGCGGGGTGACGCACTCCCGGTCGGTCGAGCGAGTGGCTCTTCTTCTCTCTCGAATAGACCTCCCGGAAAGAAACCGACCTACCCGCACAGTCGTCTACTCACGTCATCCCACCACACACGCCGCTCTTGCAGGGTCGATTGCGACCACGCTTCCGATGCAGCGCAGCCGCCCGAGCCGCCCGATGACTGCACACGCACGCAGGTCTCACGTCGTCATGGCGTCCAGGGAGAGCGGGTCTTTCTGGAGTGGTGTCGCCATCGGCGGGGTGGTGTTTGGCGTCCTCGGGTTCGTCTTCGCGCCTCAGATTTCCCAGGCATTGCTGGGCGACGATCAGCGTCTTAAATTGCCGAAGTTTCTCGAGGACGAAGAGGAGTCTCCTGAGGTGACCCGACAGAACCTTGCAGAGAAGATCGCCCAGCTCAACGAGACGATCGATAGCGTCAGCTCGCAGCTGAAGAGTAATCAGAGCGTCGATGACGAAGTGTCGACGACCGCGTGATGAGCTTATGGTGTAAGGAGAATCCGTTGCATGAATCGATCGATGACTTCTCGCCGAGAGTCGCCTCGTCTCCTCCAAACTTTTGTGTGTTTCTCTCTCCTTCGATCAACCATCATGTCCAACCCTGGTACGTTTATGAGTGAGGTGTACGATCGTGCGCGTGACGCCCCTGGCTTTTGGCTGTGCGAACGGACGCAGCCTGATTCGGAAGACAGATCCACTTAGAAACTTCCATGAGCCGCACAACACCAAACCGGCATCTGTTTGGCTGGTGGACCGTGCATACCAACACTCGGAACGACCGAAACACACACCCGGTGCCGATGTGCCGGAAACGGCTTCTTCTTCTCTCGTTCGGCCTTCAGCCTCGACCGCCCACGATGCACTCCCGCCTCACCGCCCAACGACGCTTTCACGACAGTTGTTTTCTTCGACGTTTCCGCCGACGGCAACCCGCTCGGTCGCATTGAGATGACCCTGCGCGCCGACGTGGTCCCCAAGACTGCCGAGAACTTCAGGGCGCTCTGCACGGGCGAGAAGGGAACCGGCAGCTCTGGCAAGCCGCTGCACTTCAAGGGGTCCTCGTTTCACCGCGTGATTCCGGGATTCATGTGCCAGGGAGGAGACTTCACCAGGGGCAACGGGACCGGCGGCGAGTCCATCTATGGGAACAAGTTCCTGGACGAGAACTTTGTGCTCAAGCACACGTACGTCTGTCGTCTCAGGGTGGGGTGAACAACGGGGAGCGCAGCAACCCTGCTCACGTACATGCCCTCGCTCGCTCATTAGCTCGCTCACTCGCGCTTCGCTGTGCTCGTCCGTTCGTCTCGATGCAGGGGCCCTGGAATCCTCAGTATGGCCAACGCCGGACCCAACACGAACGGCAGCCAGTTCTTCCTGTGCACCGCCGAGACCGGATGGCTGGACGGAAAGCACTGCGTCTTCGGCTCGGTGACTGCCGGCATGGACGTCGTGAAGAAGGTCGAGTCGTATGGAAGCGATTCCGGTGCGACGCGCGCCAAGATCGTCATCGACAACTGCGGCCAGCTCTCTTGAAACCGTAAATTTAAGCAAACATCACCCCCTTGACCTTTCTAATCAGCAGCTCCATGGACTCTCCGCCTGCAGACACGTCCCGCTCCCTGTCTGCCATCATGCCCTCGAGCGCCGCCAGCGGCGCCGCGCATCCCCGCCTGATGCCGTCCATGTCCATCCCCTTCTCCATCGCCTCGTGACCCCGCACGCGCGTCAGGACCGTAAACATGCTCGCTAGCACGTGCTCGGCGTACCGCAGCAGGGCCGGGAGGCCGACGCCACCGGCAGAGACGACGTGCGGCAAGTCAAACATGCAAGCCTGGTAGAGTCCGCTCTGCAGGAGGAGCATCAGCGAGTTGGCGTCCACGAGCAGCCCGTCGATCGCCGTCCGAATGTATGCAGACAGCGCGCTTCGCAGTTCGAACAACGTCTTGGACGCTTTCTCTGCCCGGGCGTCCGCCTTGCCGCCGCGGCGGTAGTCCTCGACCGAGCAGACGAACGGCGCCTGGCACCTGGCGTTGAGCACGAACATCCTGGACGCCAGGTCGAGGATAGCCTCGTGGAGCGCCGGGTGCACCCTGATGTCCGGGAACTTGCCGGCCCGGGCGACCGCCAGGATGGTCGTTATCTGCACGACCAGGGTGGCCTCCTCGAGCTCGACCGTGCCGCGCGCCCACCCCAGGGCGCTGCCGGTGCCTCCGGCCTCCTTGAGGACCCTGTCGACCAGCTGCGGATGCGCCTCGAGGAACTGATGCGACACCTGCTTGAGCACGCTGTCGCTCTGGGACAGCGTGCTCATGACGGACAGGATCACTCGCAGGGAGGGGCCGATGAACTGGTGCAAGTAGGACGCCGAGGCCGAGGAGACCGACGGCGACGTCGACGAGGCGACGCCGAACCCACCGGACTTCTCAGGACGCATGTCGAAGACTTTGCAGCTGCTCAGCTTTGCGACGGTCTGCAGAGACACCATCTTCTGCACCGACGCGGACCGGGCCTGGCCCCCTCCGGCCAACGCCAGACCCAGCAGGAGGTCGACCTTGGCCTCGAGGAGGTCGGCGTTGGCCCGGCTCGAGAACGCCGAGCTTGCGAGCAGCCGCGGGTCGGCGTCCTGGATGTCCTGCAGGATCTTGGCCGGGAGCGGCGACGAGTGCACTTCGCTTGCGACACCCGTCGTCGGATCGTACGAGAGCAGCGCGGCGAGCATCATGAGGCCGCTGGTCGCCAGAGGCGCTTGCGCAGACATGGAATCGCTGATGATCGGCTGCAGGCTGCGCATGTTCTGGTAGAGGATGTTGATCGACTCCTCCAGGACGGCCGATCCGAGCGTCTTGCTGTTCCGGATCATGTCCACGTAGATGCACAGCGTATTGTACATGGGGATCCGAACACGCTCCTGCTGGCGGGCGCCCCAGATCAGACCCAGCTGTCTGCCGAGCAGGGACGTGGCTACGAGCGAGAAGACCTGCGAGCTGGACTCGGCCGGGGGTGGGTTGCCTCCGACCGCGCCCGCGCCCACACTACCGACCCCAACCCCAGCCCCGACCCCGCTCCAATACGCCGCACTGCCACCGGTGACTTCGCGCAGCCTGGACGCCATGCACTCGAGCGCGACGCCGAGGCCGTCGGTGCACCCGCGGGCGCCCCGCTCGAGGACGCTCGTGCAGTCCTGGATGGCCATGCAAAGGTATTGGGCGACGATGCTCGGGTTCTCGCATGCCTGGAGGATCAGGTCGAATTTGCCGGCCGCGGTCGCCAGGATCACCGCCTGGGCGCCGTTGGCGATGGAATGGACGCCTCCCGTGTACTCGGTGAAGTGGTTCAGGTCGTCCGCGTGCTCGAGCGCGTGCTTGGCGGCCTTTTTTACGTTCTCCACCAGATCTTCGTGGTTGGAGACGGCTGTCACGTACCGCCGGAGCAGCTCGTCCTTGAGCATGTCCGTGTCGATGACCACGTCCCCGCGCCAGGTCGACGCCAGCGCCGTGCCCTCGCCCCGCTCGAGGAGCTTGGGGCTGAGCAAGGACTCGACATCGAGCAGAGCGAGCATCTTCCTCTCAGCGCTCGGCAGGCTGTCGCCGAGCCATCGCTCCTTGGGAGCGCCAGCGAGCACGCATTGGAGCATGCCCGCGAGGCTGCTGTGCGTGTGGACGTCGCCGTGGACCTTGAACAGGTCCTTGAGCAGGGCCACCACGTTCTCCCTGACCGTCATGGAGCTCACGTCCGCGTTGAAAATCTCGATGGCCATAATCCGCAGGAGCCACGCGCGGTGGTACATCGAGGACACCTGGCTGTCGCGCTGGACCGGGATCGGGGCGAACAGCACGCCGTCGATCAGGTGCGCCAGGCCGGCGTAGGACGACAGCAGGTAGTGCACGAAGTACTGGCTGGTCTGCGGCGTTTCGCACAGGTAATAGATCACCTGGAGGCACTTCTCGTAGATCTGCGGCCTGGAGGAGGCGGCCGTGAGGCTGGCCACAACGTCGAGGATCTCCCGGAGGGGCGAGTGCGTGTAGCTGGGGTTCTCGAGGGACATGTAGTTGACGCCCGCGCAGACCTCGAACCCACAGATATATTCGCCAAAGTTGGACGAGACGCCCGACTTGAGCGAGTCGAGGACGATGTCGAGCGCGATCTGGGCGCACTCGTCCTCGTCCTCCTGGCGGTGGGCCCAGGCGGTCGCGTTGGCCCGCTTGAGGACCGTGCTGTACCCCTTTTGGAGGTTGCCCTTGATGCTCTGTCCGTTCTCGTAGAAGATTGACTCCAGACGGCCGACAATCTCGGGGATCCGAGAGATGAGCAGCTGGGACACGAGCAAGGACTCGCGCCGAAGGGCCACGTCCCACGGGCACCTTGCGTAGTCCAAGATAGTCGGGATCCGCTCCCTGTCGTGCAAAAGGACGGCCTCGATGGGACTGTACACCTTTCCGGGCATGTTGTTCTGCTTTATCGCGATGAAGTCCACGTCCATGCCCATGGCGCAGCGGACGAGCCGCAGGGACTCGACAACGGCGCGGGCCTTGGCGTCGGCGAGGGCCCCCTCGTCGTACTGCTCAGAGAGCCAGTCGGTCCCCAGCGACAGTGTGTAGTTGACGACGCGGAACAGGCTTCTCGCCTCGAGCAGGTCGGTCATCACGTACTCGCCGGGCGTCATGATGGTGCTGGCGCCCGGGTTGACAGACGCCTGGGCCTCCATGGCCTTGGGCAGCGACTCCAGGCACAGGCGGCAGTGGAGCAGCGACTCGCTGATGAGCTCCCAGCGCTCCTTTTCGTGCTTGAAGGACCGCTGATAGATGCTGGACGCGATCTCCTCGAGGACAAACCTCGTGAAGTGCTCGTACTTGGCCCCGCCGTCGGCGAATGACGGCCCGGACGCCGTCCAGAGCGCGTTCAGGAGCTTGACGAAGGCAATTGCCTCTTCGTATTCCTCAGCTCGCGCTTCGATCTCGTTCAGCTGGTAGGTCAGGTCGTACTTGACGGGCACCGACTTGCGTCCGTCGAACGAGAGCGGGTCCTTCCTGACGACCACGGCACCGAGCAGCCTGTCCCAGATGGGTCCGACGAGCGACTGGTGTCTGGCCAGGGACGCGATGGCACCGTCCAGCGCGGCCTTGAGCTTCTGCGGGACGGGGGAGCACATGGCCTCGAACAGGACCTCCCAGCTCGGCGCCACGCCGCACTCCTCCTCGAGGTCCTGGATCCATTCGAGCGACTTGGCGAGCGGCCCGTTGGTCATGACCTGGGTGAAGACGTCGACGAAGGCACACAGTCCGTTGGTGTCGGCCTCGGGCAGGACGGTGGAGCTGATGTGCTGGTTGCTGTTGCCGGCACTCTCGTACATGGCAATCACCGCCCTGAGCGTGGCGAACAGCTTCCTCCAAGCGACGTGCGCCGACGCGTTCTTATCGTGGAGGACGCGGAACACCACGTCGGCTCCCTGCTCGGTGCTCGCGACGGCCGAGAGGATCCGCATGTGGCCGATGAACACTGACGGGACCATGATGAGCTGCTCGTCCGTTCCCACGGCACGCAAAAACTTGGCCACGTGCTCCTGATACGCTTCAAACAGCGGATAGCTGCCTTCGAGGCACGTCGCCCACAGTGCCAAAAGCGACCCGATGCTGTCGCCCTGGACCGCGGCCGAGTCACCGGCGCCGTGTGCGTGCTGTGCGTGCTGTGCGCTGTGGTGGCCGGCACCGTGGTGGCCGGCACTACCGTGCAGCGGCGAATGCATGCTCGTCTGCATGTGATCGTGTCCCTGGCCCATGTGGTCGTAGTCGTGCCCGTGGTGATTCTGGCTGTGCCCGGCGTGCTGGTTCTGGCCGTGGCCGTGATTGTGCGCCTCGGCGCGGATCTCCTTGAGGGCGTTGTCTTTGCTCGCCCGCACTAGCCACGGCACGGGGCTGATGTCTTCGTCAATCCCGTCAGACACGTCAATCAGGATGCGCAGGAACTGGTACACCGTCGACTTCACCGTGAACTCCAGGATCTCGTTGTTGACGCTCGACAGGCCGTCGAACAGTACCCGTTTGATCTGCGACAGGACGCCCTTCTTCAGAAACTTAATGGTCGCGGCCGCGTCGGCCGATGGAGAGCAGTACACCCGCATGACGGCGCAGACCATCTCGGCAATCATCACGTGCGCGGCGTCGGTCGGCTGTTGTTGGTGGTTCTGGCCTTGAATCTGGGTCTGATTGAGCACGCCAGATGTCGTCGCTGTCGTCGCTGTCGTCGATGTCGTCGATATCGTCGATATCGTCGATGTCGTTCCGTCCGAAAACGTCAGGCCCTCGGCGACCTTCTTCAGGACCGCGGCGTCCTTCTCCATGGCCTCGTCGTCGAGCGACTCCTGCGGAAGGAGCGCCAGCATAATCGCTACCAACACCAGGCTCGCGTGCTCGTTCAACCGGTGCTGCACCAGCTCGCGCAGCGCGTCGAGCATCGCCGACACGTCAACCACGCCCATCCGCTGCTTGATGACCGACGCATACACGAGGCACTCGCACAGCTCCAGGCACTCTTTGACCCTGTACTGCCGCATACGCCCGTCGTGAATCGCACCCGCCGTCGCTCTGACCGACGCGCACAGGTTGCCCACCAAGACGGTTCGACCCCCCTCCTCGCCCCCCCCCTTCACGCCCAGCAACGTCTCCATATTGAACGTCTCCACCGCCGCGAACAGGTCGTCCTGCACGGAACCGTACCCGTTCATCTGTGTCACCAACAGCGTGATCAGACAGTTGATCGCCGACGAACGCCGCTCGAAGAACTCCACCATCGCCGCCTCAATCGACACAATCGGCGCCGTCGTCTCGATCAGCGACACGCACTCCAACTCGTCCAGGTCCAGCTCATCCGACAGCAGCAGCGACTGCTCGATATCCGGCACCGGGTCCAGCATCTTGTCGGGAAGCTTGCCCGACAACACGACCTTCCTCGCCGCCTCGCTCTTCCTCTTCTGAAAGATCGGGTCGAGCAACTGCCGAGAGACGGTGTTGAGGTACTCCTGCAACTCGTTGGCCGAGACGTCTCCATGAAGGGCCGTCTCGATGAACTGCAACGCTTGTAAGTCAAGCTGTGTGAACGAGGAGGAGGGCGAGGCGTCGTTGGAAGCCATGATGAGTTCGCTTTTTGATGTTTGCTCCAATTCGAGTTTGCCACGCCGCCGCGAACGACCGTCACTCGTCGCACTTGCTTGGCACGAAGATGCTGCTCGTTCTCTCTCGTTCGTTCACCCTCGACTCGACAGGGTGTGGTGAAGTGAATACCTTTGGTTTCGAAACCAAAGGTTCATGTGACTCACACTGTGAGTCACATGGAAAAGGTTTCACACGAAAACCGCCTAAATGAGGTGTCGGAGGCTGCTCATTGACGCGAGGAGAGAGTTCAGCAGCAGGGGTTCCTCCTCTCCCTCGGGGGATATGATCGAGATGCGCCAATACGCCATCCAACCTGCTCATTTCGCCGAATTTCTTCGTTTGGCGGAGAAGGTACGCGATTGGGTGCGAGGTTGGTATTCAGGCGTCCGGCGTCAGGCGTCCGGCGTCCGGCGTCCGGCGTCCGGCGCTCGCTCACGCTTACTGGCGCTCACGCTCACGCCAACGCCAACGCGCTCTACCACGCCCATCGTCCGTCCGTCAGATCAAGCCCGTGCGGTACGAGCTTCAACCCTGCTTTGCCACGCTCCGCTGCGATCTCTCGAGCTCGATGGACCTGAATTCGTACCTGCATTTCTATCGGTATCGGGACCATGACGATCGCGACGCCACTCGTAGGCGCTCCGCAGCCGACCAACGTTGGGCGAGCTACCTTGGTCAGGCCAAGCCGCTGTTTGCCCAGCAGAGTTCGTCGATATTCAGGCCGGCTGGGGCCATAATGGAGCGCATTGGGGCGGATCCAGAGCCGGAGGCAGCGGCGGAGCGGCGGAGGCGCCTGCCCATGGTGGAGCTCCGGCGGTACAGACTTCAAGCAGGCTACGTAGGTCGTCGATCGACGTCGTTCGCGCAGTCTCGCTTTTTCACTCGCTGACTCACTCGCTCGCTCCCTCCCTCCCTCTCCCTCTCCCTCCCTCTCCCTCCCTCTCCCACAGGACACGGTGCCCAAGGCCTTGGCGGCGTTTGAAGCGGCGCTCCCGGCAAAGATCGAGGCGGCGCGATCGGCGGGGGTCGAGAACGAGGTGGAGATGCTCATGTATAGCGACGTGGGTCGCTTGAACGAACTCGTCGAAGTGTGGCGGTTCGAACGGGCGAGCGACACGATGCGAGCGAGGGAGGCGTCGCGTGCGGTGCCCGTGTGGCGGGAGTGCATCCAGACGTTGACCGGGCTGACAGAGTCGTTCGACTCGAGCTTTCTGTACGAGTGTTAGTTGGATGGGATGGGATGGGATGGGATGGGATGTAACAATAACATGGACCTCACGCCGTTCCGAGCAGGCGATCGACGAGCGTTCGCATCGCCTGGTCGCGCTCCTTTCGCGCGATCCGATACCGCAGGCACGCGACCAGCCGCCCGTCGCCGCCGCTGCTGCCGTGTTTCGCCCCCAGCATGTGCGCCAGGAGGCTCTTGTCTTCGATGATGCCCGTTTCCCACGCCTCGATCCGACGATCGACGGCCGCACGGATGCGCTCGAGCAACGCGCGCTGACCCTCGGACCAGCCGCCAAACGCATCGCCGCCGGCATCGGCGTCGTCGTCGCCGGCGTCGATCGGCAGGCTCTTCAGGCTTGCGTACGCGAGGACATCCTTTCCGGAGAAGATGTCCACCATGGAATCCCCGAGCGCCCGCTGCACGTCCCATACATCGAACGACGCCGAGCCGACGTCGCCGAGGTCCACATCCAGGTCGTCACCGTCAAACGTGTCAAAGGGGTTTTCGAACACGAACCCGTACTGCGTCATCAGACGCTTGTTGGTGTATCCACTGCGACCCGTGTACGAGATTGTCACCTCCTCGCCCGCCTTGATGTCCTTCAAGGCGAAGAAGACGACCGAGTCGCTGCGCGTGTCGAGCTGGAAGTCGGCACTGGGCTCACTCGTCGCGTGATTTGCGGCATCCAGGACGGGTACAAACGCAAAGTGATTGTCACCGAGGCAAAACGCCCGACTGCGCACCAACCCAAACGCGTACTCAAGCCACGTACACCCGCCGGCGTCCGCACCGTCGGCGTCGACAGCCACGCTCAGCCCGGGAAACAGCCCCCGGAGCCGTTCCTTCTGCTCAAGCGCCTTGCCCACCATCTCGTCGTCCTGCAATTCGCCGAGCATCCCCAGCGGCAAACACACCGGAAGCGACATGTCCTTTGCCTCTGGGAACGCCGTGTTCCCCCAGTCCTGGAACAGCTCGGACCCCATGCCCGAGAGCGAGTCGAGCAGCGCCAGGGAGATGAGCACGTCCCACGGGAGCGCATCGTCCTTGGCGACGGCCTTGGTCAGCCGCGGCCACGCCGGGCCGCCCGCTGGCACGTCTTGCGGCAGCCGCAGGCCGCCCTTTGCATAGTCCACGGAGATGCACATGGAAAGCGGGAGCTCGAGCAGCACTGTTCCCTTCACCACGTCTCGGTCGATGAAAATACCCCGGCCTTGCGTGTTGGCCGACGTGTCAAGTCGCAGCCCCGAGTCTGCCGCGCCGGCCCGCGCCAGAAGGCCGGCAAACACGGACGCCGCCGTGGGGGACGGTGATGCTGTGGACGTCGAGGTCGATGTTGTCGACGTCGACGCTGATGTTGTCGAGGGTGGTGTTGTCGACGTCGACGTCTGTGCCGGCTCTACGTCGCGGAAGACGTGCTTCGCGGCCGTCCGAGTCTTGGCGACGGTCGGCGCCACTCGCCTCCCTCGGTGGACGGCCGCCGCATTGAGATTGGGCCCGACTCGAGACGACAAACTGGATACGACGACGTGCGGTGCCATATCAGCCTGCATTTGCAATGACGCCGAGGAGCGGTCGTTCGGTCTTCCGACCACAAAATTTAAGTCAACGCGACGCCAGCGCGACGCACACACGTTTTAAGAGCCTCGTCGTGGACGTCGAGATAACGTACCTCATATAACACACATACATGGTCTACAACGCCCCAATTACCCTCAACGGCGGCGGTGGTCACGGTCGTGGTGGATGCGCCGAGTACTGCGCCGAGCCCCACCCGCCCACCGCGGACGAGGACGCCCCGCCTCGGCGGCAGCTGACGGGCGCGAAGACCTTTGTGCGGTCGAATCCGATGTCGGATCTGTTCGGCGTGGAGCGGTTCGATCACATCGAGTTCTGGTGCGGGGACGCCAAGACGACCTCGTCCCGCTTCGGGCTGGCCCTGGGCCTCAACCTGGTCGCAAAGTCAGATCAGGGCACAGGGAACTACGAGTTTGCAAGTTACGTCATGCAGAGCAACGAGATATCGATGGTGTTCAGTGCGCCGTACGGGAACGAGCACGAGGCTCACGGGTTCTTCAAGGCGCACGGCATCGCGGTCCGTGCCGTGGGCGTCCGGGTGGAGGACGCGGCCGCGGCGTTCGAGGCATGCGTGAAACACGGCGGCGTGGCCGTGACGCCGCCGCGGGTGCTGACGAGCGGAGGCAAGGGCGATGCCACGGGAGGCACGTCGACGGGCAAGACAATCGCCGAGGTCCGATTGTACGGCGACGTGGTGCTGCGGTTCGTGTCGGGGGATTACGCCGGGCCGCACTTGCCGGGGTACATGGCCGTCCACACGGAGCAGAACGTCTCTTACGGGCTCAGAAGGATGGATCACATCGTCGGCAACGTGCCGGACCTCATTGCGGTGCGGGATTACCTGATGCATTGCACCGGATTCCACGAGTTTGCCGAGTTCGTGGCCGAAGACGTTGGAACCGTCGATTCCGGGCTCAACTCTGTGGTGCTGACGTCCAACAACGAGATGGTCATCCTCCCCGTGAACGAGCCCACGTTCAACACACCGCGCAAGAGCCAAATCCAGACGTACCTCGAGCAGAACGAGGGTCCTGGCGTGCAGCACGTGGCCCTCAAGACGGAAGATATCTTCTCCACGCTGCGGAAAATGCGGGAAGCGACGGTGCGTCGCTGTTTCTCGTTCTTGGACGTCTTCACTCGAGTCTGGTCTAGCGCAGTCTAGCGCCCACTCACTCGCCAACTCGCCCATTCACTCGCAGGTCTATGGCGGCTTTGAGTTCATGCCCGCTCCGGCCGTCCGGTATTACAAGGAACTGCCGTCCAAGATCGGGCCCTACCTGACGGACGAGGAGTTCTCGATGTGCGAGGAGCTCGGCATTCTCGTGGATCGGGACGACCAGGGCGTCCTGCTGCAGATCTTCACCAAGCCCATCGGCGACCGCTCGACGTTCTTCTTCGAGGTCATCCAGCGGATATGCACGGACAAGGCGGGAGAAGTGGTGCGGCGCGACGTCGCCGGATGCGGCGGCTTTGGCAAAGGCAACTTCAAGGAGCTGTTCAAGTCGATCGAGCGCCACGAGAGCGACCTGGGCATCAATTGATTAGGTGGCTTTCTTAAAACAAAATGAGCTTCAAAATAAAATGCGCTGTCGTCGCCGGGCGTTGTCGTTCTTGTTTTTGTTCTTTTTTGTTGTACGGCCAGGTCGTTCCTTGACTTGTGCGTTGCGTTCTACTCGTTCCGGATATTGTTCTCGCTAATCGACCTTCCTCCCTCCTTTCACGAACCCATCTCACAGCACCGACGTGGGCGAGCTCGAGTCGGAGCCCGTCTCGCCCAAGTCGACCGGCGCGTGCTGGTTCATGAACTGGCCGACAGAGCAGTCGTGCCTGCCGGTCTTCTTCTTCTTCTGGGGACTGCCCTCCGGGACGTCGTCCTCGTCCAGCTCGGCGATGATGTCGCCCATGATATTGTCAAAGGTGACGCTGATCATGCTGCCCAGCTCGTCGGCGTCTTCCGCGGCGACGCCCTCGTCGGCCTTGCCGGCCTCGTCGGCAGCCGGCTGCCGTTCCTCCCGGGCGAGCTCGGGCTGGCTCGTAAACAGGCCGCGATAGTCTCTGATCAACGTCGCGCAAGCCTCCCTGAGCAGCGCCTCGTACTCGGGCCCCCGCAGGCCGTGGTCCTCCGCCGTGCCGAACACGCTGGGGGTGAAAATTGTTGAGAGGCTGTGAAGCGACTCGTCACGATGCTCCTCGTTCAGGTGGAAATGGTGCAGGAGCTCAAAGAGCGGAAAAAGCACCTCGAGGACGAACGGCTCGGTGCAGCCGATGAGCGTCTTGAGCGTCTTGTACATCGCCGGCCTCGTCTTGGGCGACGTCGGCATCCTCGGCGAAACGGACCCCTCGGCCGAAATGTCAAAAACATCGTCCGAGTCGTTACCACTGCCAGCATTGCGACTGCCGAGATGGCTGCCGGCCAGGTGCCAGGCGTGTTCCACCGGCAGCAGCGGGTGCGGGAGCGAGCCCAACCACAACAGGAGCAGATTGGCCACCTGCGAGTCGCTGATCGTCGCTCGGACCTTCTTCGACCGGAGTGGACGTTTTCCCTGCTCGTAGCTCTGCTTGAGCGAGAGAACCGCGTGCTTGTCGATGGGGCCGGTGAACTCCCAGCCGAAAGAGCGTTTGGAAAGGAACCGGATGCAGTCGAAGAAGACCACAGGGGGGGCGCCATGTCGGGCCATCTCCTTCAGGGAGGGGGGAGGGGGGGAGGGGGGGAGTAAGGGCGAGGGCGAGGGCCAGGGCCAGGGCGAGGGCGAGGGCGAGGGCGAGGGCGAGGGCGAGGGCGACAACTTCGCACCGCAATGCCGCTTCCGAATGGCCCACTCATTCGTAATTCAGCGGAAGGGAAAACTGTCTCCGCTGATCAGCGGCGCGTCACGACGCGAAGAAAATTTCAGAGAGTTGTGGGAATAATCACAACTCCATGTTCACGAAAATACACGGCGAGATACGCCACTACGCGAACGAGTACTAAGAATACGTGTAGGTGTGTGTGGAAAAGAGAGCGAGTGATAAAAAACTGAAGAAGAAACGGAGTTCCGAAGCCGTGAGATGACGAGAGGCTATCGTGGAATCAATCCTACAACTTGCAACCAACCTCACCCGTGTCCGTGACGCGTCGCGCCGACTCGTCGCCGCCAGAGACGTCTCCTCGGGGGCCGCTTCCGTCAACTACAGCGACATCAGGTCGCCACTGGCGGACACCAGCTCCTCGCGCTGCTCCAGCTGCAGCGCAATGTGACTGAGCGACGCGAATTTAACGCTCATTTCCCGCTCGAACTCGTCGACCAGCAGCAGTCCCTTCCGCGCCTCGACATGCAGCCTGGTCGCGTCCTGTTCCCTGTCCCCCAATTCTCGAGCTCGTCGCCGCACCTCCTCCTCGAGTCCCCGCAACTGGAGGCGCTTGGCGGCCAGCTCGACGGCCTCGACGCGGATCCGCTCCTCGTCGTCGTGCACGGCTAACTCCCTCATTTCCAGGGCCTTCCGCTGTTCCATCATGCGCCGCTGCATGTCGCTGGCGAGGTGCTCTCGCTGGACGACTTCTGCGTGACGGCTCTCCCACCGCTGCTCCAGAGACTTCAGCGCGCGCGTGCGCGTCCTTAACTCGCCGGCGTCGACGGCCATCTTCCCTCTCGCTGATTCGAGATCCCGCTCGCCCTCGGCGGTCGACGCCATGCGCTTCGACACGAGCGCCTCCTTGTTTTCGAGCACGGCAAGGGCGCTGTTGACCTCGACTTCCTTGGTCTGGATCTCGACCATGAGCGCCTCGGCGGCGGCACGATTCGCCTTCGCCTCGGCCGCCTCGGCCTTGAAGCGCGTCTCTTCGTGCAGGACGCGCTCGGCACGTGCTTTGAGGTGATTGTTCTCGAGCGCGAGGTTGACGGCCCACCGTTGCAGGTTCGTCTCGTGCCTGGCGCACGTGGCGCACGGGAATGGGCTCGACAACTGCGCGAGGTCCTCGGCGAGCTTGGCGTCCAGGCGGATGGACTCGGTACACTCTTCGGACAGCACCCAGCGCAACGCGCTGTCGTCGGCGTCGACAAGCGAGGCCGCTTGGGTGGCGCAGGCCTTCCAGCTCTCCCGCAGCTTGTATTCTCGTTCGGACAGCGCGTCGTTGTAGGCGCGGAGGGCGGCAGCGTGGCGCTTGACGACGTCCTTCTCGCTCAGGACGGCGTCTGCATCATCCGATCGCTGCTTCCACGCCAGGGCCTCGAGCTCGAGCGCCTCGGCCTGCTCCATGCGCGCATCGGCCGCCGTCTGCGCCGCCGACGTGGACGCCTCGCGCGCCAAAACCTCCTCCTTCAGGTTCATGAGGTCAATGTTTCTTGCCGTCAGCTCGTCCTGAAGCGCCGCGAGATTTTCCTCCGTGTTGATCACTCGGTCTTCCCGGGCCTTAAGCGTCGCTCTGTCCCCGTCCAGCTCGGCCATCATCGCCGACGCCTCGGCTCGCAGCCGTTCGGCCGCCTCGTGGCTGGCAGCGACCGACGACTCGATCGCGCGCTCTTGGTCTGCGGCGTCACGTTCCCGACGGGCCAGCTCGTCGGCGCGAGCGCCCAACGCTGCCTCGCGAGCGTCCAACGCCGCCTCGCGAGCGCTCGCCTCGTCCAGTCGGGCGTCGAGATCTTCCGTCTCGCGCTCAAGCTCGCGCATGAGCTCTTCGATATCGGCCACCTCCAGCTCACGCGCTGCAACGGAAGCCTCTCGAGCTTCAAGGGCGGCCATTTCCGCCATCGTCGATTCGGCGTCCAGCCGATCGCGCCGGCAGCGCTCGAGCAGCTGGCGCTCCCGCTCGACCTCTTCGCGCAGCGCCGACCTCTCGGACAGCAGGTCGTTCACGTCCGTCTTGAGTTGGCGTGCGCCGACGACCATATGCTCGACCGCCTCGTCGTCGTTCGGCGTGTCCGTTCTAGCTGCTGGTGGGAACGAGGCCAGGGTCCAGATGCCCTCGCTCCTCGGATCGGCCTTGAGCTTGGTCGTCGGAGGGGGGCTCAGGCCGTCGAGATCGATGCTCTCGAGAGAGACGCGGATTTGCGTGTCGAGTCGTTGCCAGCGGGTCTCGAGCTCGTCCATCTTCTCCAGTCTACCAGGTGCGCTCGGTTCGTTGACGTCCAAATTATTGCAGTCGGCGGTTGTGCGACCGTTATTGGCCATTTTTCCGTTGGCCACGACCATGGTCTCACTGCCAGTGACGATGCGTGATGATATGTTCTGAATCGATCGACGGTAGTGGTGAATGAAAATGAGTCGAATCGATCTCAACAAGGAGGGAAAGAGTCGTCCGGCGGGCGAGGCACTGCTCGGCACACACACAGAAGCTGCGTCGGCACCGTCTGCGTCTTCTTCTAGCCAGGACGTTTTTAGTTGAGGTCGAACGTGTAGCTCGCCGAGATGCTCGGCGTCTGCCCCTTGAAGCTCGTGCCGCCCGAAAACAGACTCGCGTAGTAAGGGTCGTACCCGCCGTTTGTCTGGGCCTGCCCGAGCAGGCCGACACGCAGATGATCGAGGGCACCCGCAACGGGTGCTTCCCCGTCTACGAGTCGCTCAACGCGCTGGGGGGGACGGCCTGGTCCATCAACTAGGACGTCTACAAGGTCGTTGAAGCCATCTGGGCGTGATTACAATGAAACTGTGCTCCCTCGTCAGTCGAACCTCGGGGAGGACCCATAGAGATACCTTTCGAACTTCGCGACCTCGCCGGTCGAACCGTAGCAGATCTGCGTCCTCTGATCGTGCTTCTCGACGGTGACGTCGAGCCCTGAGACGCACTTGCCATCGCACGAGGAAGCGCCGCCGGCCTTCTCGACGAGGAGGGCGAGCGGGGCGACCTCGAACAGCAGCCTGAGCTTGGCCTTGGTCGTCGGGCTAATGACATTGGTAAACACCCCTGGCGAACGAACGAACGAACGAACGAACGAGAGAGTAAGAAGGGGGGAGGGGGGCCGCGATGAGCAGGCGCACGTCGAGCGAGCACACGTCGGTCGAGATCAATACCCGAGGTCAGTACCCTACCCTTCTCCTTGACGATGATCTGGAAAACGTCCGGCACCATTCCTCCCTGGCGAACGAGCGAAGCGCGTAGCGCGTAGCGCGAGTGAGCGAGTGAGAGGGGCGCAATGAGCGGGCGCACGTCGGTCGAGATCAATACCCACCGTGTAACGCAGGGTGTACTGGTCCTCGACGTAGTGGTCGATGAGCTTCTTGTACTCCGGGTTGTCGAAGGTGGCCCTCAGGTTACCCGGGGAGAACCTGGGAGAGCGAGCGGGCGAATGCGTGAGCGAAGGAGTGAAGGAGTGAAGGAGTGAAGGAGTGAAGGAGTGAAGGAGTGAAGGAGTGAAGGAGTGAAGGAGTGAAGGAGTGAAGGAGTGGGCAAATGCGTGAGCGCCGGATAAACACGCACATCTTGCCTTCCCCGATGTGGGTCTGCGGCGAACGAGCGAAGCGCGTGGCGCGAGTGAGAGAGTCAGAAGGGGGGGGGCCGCAATGAGCGGTCACACGTCGGTCGAGATCAATACCCACCGTTTCCTTGACGTGGAGCCACTTGCCATCGTCCTGCAGGAGGAACTCGTGGCATCCCGGGGCGTCCTTGAGAGCAAGGCAGAACACGGTACGCGGTCCGTAAATTCCCATTCCGGCGGCAGCCTGGTCGCGCCCGGTGACTCCCGTCAGCTCGTCACCCGGCCAGACTCCGAAGATGGTTCCGACCGAGAAGTTGGTGTCGACGATGGAAGATCCGTCCAGCGGGTCGAACGCCACGCTGAATCCAGAGCCACCGAGGTCCAGGGGCTCCGGGACCTCCTCGGAGCAAGCGAGCTTGCAGCATCCCGAGTAGCGGAGGGCCTCGAACAGCAACTTGTCGGCAAGCAGGTCGACGGCGAGCTGCTCGTCTCCGAAGGAGTTGATGCAGGCGGTGGCACCGCACGAGGCAGTCCTCACCTTGAAGGCAATGGTCCTGATGGCCTCAGACATGGACATCATCACCTGCCTCAGCTTGGCATCGCCCGTGGCCTCCATCAGGAACTCCTCGAGGGTGTCACCGATCTTGGCGTTGACCTTAACGGCTCCCCTGACAGCCTGCCTCTTGGCGGCCATCGCAGCCTTGGAGGAGGCCGGGGCCAGGGTCTTGGCGTTTCCGAAGAACGCGGCCCTGTTCTGCAGACGGGTGTGGCGACGGGCGGAGGTTCGGAGAGCGTGAGTGGGTGCGTGGATGAGTGGGCGAGTGGGTGGAGAGCCGACACGAGAGCCGGGCCAGAGCCGGATACCCCCCAGACGGCGCCCATTTCCCCTCGGGCCATACATATAATGCACGAATGCGGCGCGAGGGCGCGAATCCGCCCCTCCCGGAAGCAGCCAGGCGGAGCGAACGCCCAGGATAAGAAAGAGCCAGCGAATCTGCAGGGCAGGGCCACCTCGTCGACGGCCCGCCGCCGACGGCGCGACCACTTGGGTCGATGGTCGCCCGATGCCACATATCAGGGCCGGATCGCGCCAATGGAGCCAGCAGGGCCCTGGAATCGGCGACTGGGGAATGGAAACGTACCAGGCAAGCGCTCGTCCTGGCAGCGCCCACGCGGGCAGCGGCCATCGTGACCTGGGTGGTCTTGGCAGAGACGGTAGTACAGTTCATTGTGATCGAATTGTCAAAAAGTGTCCGCGATGGGGAGTGAACTGGGGAGGTGACTGAACTGGGAAGGGGGGGCCAGTCCTCTCACGACCAGAGCGATTCCGAAGGATCCGAAGGATCGATCGACGGTCGACGACGACGACAAGGAGGGTAGTAGGGTACACATCGCCAGCCACCATGGCGTCGATGGGAAGGTACGTGCGGTGCTTTTTTTGCCGTGAATGATTCCAAAACGACGGGGCCGTGCGGGCGTCCCCCGCGGCCACCGCTCCGTCTCGTGGATGTTCTATGTTCCAGTGTTCCGTTGGTAGCGCTGCGCGTCGACGAGAAGACGAGACGACACGTCGACGAGACGACGAGACGCTGTGGGGGAGCCCTGATTGTCTCTCTCCCTCCTCACTCAGTCCTCCTCGCGGTTCCGCACCTCACCTCACCCACCCACCCACCCACCCACTACCAACAGGAACAACGCCAAGCGAAAGAAGGGTGGCGAGAATGGGACTCGGACGAAGCGCGCGCGCGCGCACGCCAACGGGCACTACGTGTGCGACTACTGTCAGAAGGACCTCAGCACGTCGCTGCGGGTCAAGTGCAACGAGTGTCAGGATTTCGATCTGTGTCTGGAGTGCTTTGCGGTCGGGGTGGAGCTGAATCCGCACAAGAACACGCACGCGTATCGGATCGTGGACGACCTGTCCATGCCGGTGTACACAATGGACTGGGGCATCGACGAGGAGATGCTGCTGTTGGAGGGGATCGAGCGGTATGGGTTGCACTGGAAGCAGGTGGCAAATCACGTGGGGCGGCCGGCGGAGGACTGCAAGGACCACTACTTCGGGGTGTACATCGACACCGAGTCGTTTCCAAAGCCGTGCAAGGCGGAGATGGCGTCGATGACGGCGGAAGAGATCAATCAGATGATGGAGGAGAAGCGGGTGGCGTGTGCGCGCAAGATGGCGCTAATGAAGAGCGGGATCAAGCTGCCGGTGGTCAAGGAGGAGGAAGAGTGGGAGGGGGAGTCGTCGCGGGGCGGCACGCCGAGCGTGACGGCCGGATTGGCCGGGGCGGCTGGGGTCACCGCCAAGACGGCGACGACTGACCCGACCGCCGCCGACGACGACATGAAGATCGAGCCGAAGTTTGACGCCACGACGACGAAAAAGCCGAGAAAACTGACCAAGACTGCCATGGCCAAGCTCGCCAAGCAGAAGGCAAAGGAGGAGGCCGCTGCGGCCGCTGCGGCCGGCGGGGTCGGCGGGGTCGGGGAGATGGGCCTGGAGGGACGAGAGGCGCAGGCGCAGGCGCAGACGGGCAACAAAACGTTGGCCGGGGCAGGGGGAGGTGTCACGGAGGGCGCGCCGGTGGCGATGGCCGAGTCGCAGCAGAGCGGCTATCACATCAAGCGGAACGAGTTCGAGACCGAGTACGACCACGAGGCCGAGCACTTGATCGCCGACCTCGAGTTTGGAGAGGACGACACGCCGGAGGAGGTTCAGGAGAAGCTCCGCCTGATCGAGATTTACAACAAGCGGCTCGACGAGCGAGAGAAGCGGAGGAACTTTGTGCTCTCTCGCGGCCTCGTAAAGGTCAAGCGCCAGCAGCTGATCGACCGGCGGCGAACGCCCGCGGAGAAGGATATTGTCGGCAGGCTCCGCGTGCTCGCGCGCTACATGCCGCACCCGCAGTGGGAGGCGCTGGCCGACGGTCTGACGGTCGAGGCGCGGCTCCGGTCGCGCATCCAGGAGCTCAAGGAGTACAGATCGCTGGGCATGCGCACGTTCGAGGAAGTCGACGCATTCATCGAGGCGGGCGGCATCAAGAAGAAGGAGTCGTCGATCAACAACCAGCCTGGGCGCAGCAAGTTGCAGCGCATCCTCGTCGACTCGCACGTCCTCGAGCGAGAGCTTCGGGGCATGGGGGCGGACCTGGCGGCCGACATGGTCCGTGACAGCGTGGCATCTGTGCCGGAGGGCAAGGGCGTCAACGGTCTTCAGCTGTGGCGGGCCAAGCGGGGCGTCACGTTGGATGTCACCTCGCTGCCCGACTCGGAGCCGCTCAACATGGAGGAGCGCCGCCTCTGCTGCAACGAGCGCTACCTGCCGGCACAGTATCTTTCCATCAAGGACGACGTCCTCCGGATCCAGCAAACGCAGGGCTACGTGACGAAGCAGGACATCATCGCCTTGCCGTACTCTGTCGACTACGAACGCGCCCTGCGGCTGTACGCGTGGTTCGTCGAGCGGGAGTGGATCAAACCAAAGTAATTACCTGACTTTACCTGACCTGACTGACTTGACTTTTTTCACTTTTCCATTGAAAATGAAGCGTATCCGTTCGTCGATCAGATCAGCGCCAGTCCGGCCGCAACGGCCAGGACGCTCCCGCCAAAGGCGGCAACGGCCGACGACGGGGCCGCCGCAACATCGCCCGTCGGCGCCGAGGCGGCAGCATCCGCAACACTCGGGATGATCGTACCGTTCGGGAGGAGCGATGGCGGAGCGGGATTCGGGTTCTTGACCAACTCCGCCTCGATCTCTGCCGCAAGTTCGTCGTTCAAAAGAACGTATTCCAAGTCTTCCTTCAGCGCATCGTCACCGAGACCCTCGATGCCATCGTCCTTGGCGCACTTGCAGTTCGGCTTGTCCTTCTTGCAACTGAACGACTCGATGAACGACGCGCCGCCGCACTCCTTCCCACAGGCCTCCTCCAGCGACTCGGTTCCGCACAGCACCGGGGCCTCGATGTTGGTGTTCTCGATCTCGCCCTGGTCGTTCTTACAGAAGCAGTCCACCCCGTACGAGCTGCAGTCGGACTTGACGAGGCTGTCGGGACAGTCCAGCAAACACTGGGCCTGGATGTCGGGCACCGTTCCACAAGCGAGCTTGTCTTGCGCGGCGACCGTCGCGCATGTCGCCACGAGGGCTGCGGCGAGAAGAGGGAGGCGAGGCATCTGGCGTGGACGCAATCGGGAACGGGCGAAGCGCGTCGTGAGTCGTGCGTCGTGCGTCGTGCGTGGGTGATTTTCCAGCGTCTCGGCTGTCGACGACGCGTTGGCTGAACGGGTCGAATTCCGGTCCGAAAGGCGCATATGGCTCTCACAGAATCATTTTATCCCGAACGCAGCGGCGGAGAGTCCGTCACGGCACCGGAACGAGCGCGTGGTGGCCCCGGAAATCAGATCTCGGAGAGAAATGGACGGGCCAATTGGACGGCCCCCTCGCGCCGATCAGACCAAAGACGAGACCTTGTTGTACTGGTGACTGTAACGTACCCTGCGATGTGTGAATTCCACGGTAAATGTGTGAATGGAGTGAACTTCCCGGAAGGCTGACTCACGCGTGTGTCAACCGCCGGGAGGCGGATCTGTCGACAGATCCGCCACCGGTGGCGGGTCCGAGCTGGAGCCGTGGACGGGTAGCGCACTCGAAAAAGTCGTATATCTCGCACTCCCGGAATTCTCTATCTCCGCCGCTTTAGAGGTCGTCTCTTGAGATCCAGCAAGAGCCTCAGAGGAAATTTGAAGGTCTGAAACGCTCTGTAGCGTCGGGAAAACGGGTTAAAGGCTCAGCGGACGCAGAGTGATTTCAACCTGGCAGGGATCTCATGAGATAAACGTTTAAACGTTTATCTTTCTGGGGTCGTCCAGTTTGTTGAGAAGGCTCTTCGCAATGGCTTGTAACGAGAGAGGCTTGCCATCAACCTTTGGCTCGGGAGACCACGTCCTGACGTGT